>ULSL01077488.1_pt1 | contig 15241 bp, 10 predicted proteins | sample 1956321 | NCBI WGS metagenome assembly ULSL01 (sample SAMEA4835707, study PRJEB28245) | human gut metagenome | biome: gut microbiome; material: fecal sample | place: Denmark | collected 2008
TGCTGATCTGTAAAGCTATCTCCTTGGGATATTTTATCTGTAGGGTCGTCCCATTCGCAGATGTAGGCACATCCGGCATCAATTATTCCATCTGCATCATTCCATGTCCCATCCTGAAAATTTTCATAGAACATTGCATAGTGCTCAATACCATCCTGATTGTTCGGCTCACCAGAATGCCAATTTGTATAAGCGGTGCTGGTTCCATTGACCCATTTCCAGTTTCCTTCAGAGCTTTTATCGCTGTAACCAAAGTAGGCATTCTCGTACCCTTTTGCTTTCATTGCACTGTAGAGAAGAAAATTTTCCGTTGACGATTCAATGACCGCCAGATGACCGCCTTTCCACTCGCAGCGTCTCTCTGCTTGCTGCCATGTGATTGGGCCGGACTCCCACTCCGATTCGGGCAATGTATAGAACTCATAGAGGTGTCCTGTGTAACCTTCGACCTGTGTTTCCTCGGCCACATCGGATGCTTCCCATTCGCAAATGTATCCGCTTTGCTCATAAACATTACTATTCGCAAGGTCGTTCCATTTTTCCGGCCACATGGCAACACAGCTTTCTCCCGCAACGACATTACTGGAATTATTAGGTTCACCGTCGCCCCAGTTCTCATATTCCCATGGTTCGCCTGTCACCCAACACCATTGCCCCTCCGTGTTTTTATAGCCGCCGATCCAGAGTTTGTGGTTTCCAGCATTATAGAGATTCAACTTCTGTTGTTCTTCTTCTGAAGTAATTGTTGCAAGGTGTCCGCCTTTGGCTTCACAGGCCGCTTTTGCTTCTTCCCATGTAAGCGCATCATAGAAAATTCTGTACTGGTGCTCGCCACTTGGTTCAAATGGCAAATCATCCCCAGTTTGACCTTTGGCTTTCTCATTACTCAGTTTGATTGCCTTTTCCACCGCCAAACGCGCGTTTAACAACGGATATTGTTCCTTAACACTTCCATAACTTCCTGTTGCAGTGCTTATTATAATATCCTTCACTTCTTTGGCGGTAAAGGTAGGATCAATGCCAAAAATCATTGCAGCAACACCAGCAACGTGAGGGCACGCCATGGAAGTACCAACAAGGCCATCATAGCCATTTCCATAAGGAACTGTGCTATAGATGGACGCATCAGGTATTCCGTCAATAGTCTTCTCTCCTCCTGGCGCAAGCACATCCACTCTGCTTCCCCGGTTGCTGTAAGCTGTTACTTCATAACCGGTATGCTTACATTTTCCCCAAGATGAATGCTTTCCTGTATTCTGTGCCGCACCAACAACAATAATCATATCCTCGATTTCCGGATCTGTAATACCGCTAATCATATCCCACTGTGCGTTTACACTGTGAGTTTTACAATTTTCTTTAGAAATCCTTCCAGCATATCGTTTGAACTTTTCATCCCAATATTTTTTCGTTTCATCGTCCGTACTATCGAACTCACCATTCATATATTTCAAATAGTCACTATACAAAATATATGGAAGATTGAAATCATCATCTGCATCTTTTGAAAAAAACAGATCATGGTTGTTATCATTATTTGCGCATTTGCAAATGATAAATTCCATCTTTGAAAGTTCTCGGACATATTTCAAAAATGATGCAAATTCTTCATTAAATTTATTTATAACATTAATAGCATCATCATTATTGTTGCTTGCGTTGCACCTTACTTCTACTCCAAATGCACTTTGTGATATATTGATTACCTGACATTGTTTTTCAACAACAAGATATAACATTGCAATTTTCATGCAATACAGATTACTTCCATCTCCAAAGGTTGGTTTTTTCTTATCAATGGTACGATATAATGGTGAGTCAGACCAATCCACTCCGTATAGTTTTGCATTTGGAGCCACACCGCAAATACCTTTTCCATTATCAAAATCCGCACCAATAATTCCGGAAACATGCGTTGCATGCCCTTTGCCTGACCACTTTCCTTTCCATATACTCAAGCCTTGATTCATCATAGCGGAAGCATTTCCAAGCGGCATTTCTTGAAAGACATCTTTTAGATCCTCATGGTATGGGTAAAAAATGCCGTCTATCACGCCAACATTGACCGGCTGCATTTGATTACGGTATACCCATGCACCCGGCGCATCAATGGCCTTCATGTTCCAGTTGTTTCCAGAATTTCCGCTCCAATCGTCCCATTTTTTATCATTTGGATAATACGCCGAAGAACCCGAAATTGCGTCATTTTCCAGCTCAAATGCATAATTCAGAGAAGAACGTCTCACATAGGGGAGTGCTTTGAGCTGTTCAATCATCTGCTCCAGTTCTCCCTGCGTATGCGCAGCAGGGAGAAGAATCTGGTAATCCGCAGTGACAGGGATTTCACCAACGACCTCACCGCCAATCGTCCGCAGATAGTCTTTCAGTGCAGAAAGACTGTCGGAGCTGTCCAATGTGACCAGAAGCTCGTTGTTAACATATCCAAAACCGCCCTGCATTACAACATTTTCTGCTGCCGGTTCGTGATAAATCAGATCACCCATGTCCGTTTCAGGGATGTCTTTTTCTACATTCACCGCAGAGACTTCTTGAACAGTTTCAGCAGGCTTAGACGACAAATCACTGAAAATCAAAAAAGCCAAAATCGTTCCCAGAAACAGTACAAGAATGCCAAGCAGAGCAAAGAGCCATGTCAGGTTGTTCTTACGGCGCTTTCTGTGCATATGATTCGCAGTAGATTTCTTCATAATGATATTCCTTTGCTTGAGTTATCGAAATTTGTGATGCAATAAAAAAACTGGAAGAATGCCATAAGTTAAAGCTCTGCGATGCTTCGCAGAAGCTCAGAATTTACAGATAGAATGCAGCGAACAGATCGCCGATTCCATAGAAGAAGTCACCGAGACTGGTAAAGCCCCAGTTGCTGCCACCAGACATTGTGTGGGTATAACCATCGGAGTAAGTATATACACCGTTTTTCTTGGAAACGACAGCACCATGGGACTGCTCAAGCGTTTTGGATTCGCTTTCCCATTTATCGTAGTAGGTGCTACGGAACATACGTCCGAAAGCATAGCAGACCTGAGAAATGATACCGCCGCCCTCAACACAAGACATTTCACTTTCGTTCAGTGCCATATAATTAGCGGGCATCTGAAGTTTGCTGTTTGCCATAAAGCAACACTCCTTTTATTTTGTGCCTTCTTCCAGTTTTTTTATTGCACCCCTTTCTTTCTATAATTTTCCGATCTCAGCCTTTATATCTTGCCAATAGAACCGACGTATTATCGTGCCCTCCGGGAACAGCAAGTGCCGTTTTGACCATCTGTTCCGCCGCCTGTTTCAGATTTCCCGTCACGGCCAAAATTCTGCACATAGTGGTACAGCCCGTCCGTGCATTGAATGAGCACATCTCCCTTCCGAAGCTGGAACGGCATCCGGTTTCCGCTGATCAATGTCAGCTCCGAAATCCCAAGATAGCTTGTCAGAGCAGCACGCTGCGGATGATGCAGTGCCTCATCCTGTGTTATGCTGCCCTCCAGTGCCATTTGGTCAAGCTGGGCACCAAAATTGTGATCGATGTTCAACTGCTCTAGCGTACCATCTCTATACAGGTAAATATGGCTGTCTCCTATACTGCACCAGAACAGCTTCCCGTTACGGAGAAACACTGTCGTCAGAGTCGTCCCCGCTTCAATTTTCTGGTTGGCCGGGTCCCGGAGATTCTTGACTTCCTCGTTCAGTCGTAGTGCTGCGCGTCCCATCTCCGTAGGAATATCTTCCGCCTGAGCGTGTTCCAGCAGGTATCTCGTTACCCCATGCGCCGCCAAAGCGCTGGCACGTTCGCCCCCGGTAAGCCCGCCCATACCGTCACACACAGCGCAGACTGTGCAGAAATCCCCAAAATCAAAGCATATCGAATCCTGCTGGCTTTTCCGGGTTCCAATCGACGTATAGCTGGCGATCTCCGCCTGACTCGTCTCATAGGCATCGGCACACATCGTTTTTTCTCCTTCGTCTTTTACGGGTATCAGAAGAGTCTGTGTGATATCATCCATCGCTTCGGGAATGGTATTGGCTTCCTCGCCTGCCTTTTTTCGCTTGAACAGGGACATCACGTTTCAATCACCACCTTGAATGTGTACTCGGGCGACACGACACAAAAAATATCGCCATCTTTCAGTGTATACGATTTTTCTTTTTCCATTGGCTTTCCGTCCGCCAGATAGGTGCCATATTTGGACAGGTCCCTGACGATAAATTCCCGCTTGGGCTCGTTGTAAAACACCTCGCAGTGATTCCGGCTGATCTGGTTATCCGCTGGCATCATCACGTCGCTCGTCGCCAAACGCCCGACCTTCACCGTGCGATTCGGCTCGATTATCCACCGCCGTCTGGAAATGTGACCACCCGATTTCCGCATCGTCAGCTCCAGATATGCCAGCCTGCGTTTTTTCGGATGGAAGAATGCGGCCAGGCGCTTCGGCTCTGGCATATTCTGCTCCTCAACCTGACACATCTTCTCCGAGTCGTCGGAAGTCTCGACATGAATTTCCGCCTGCTTCGATGCCTTTGATTTCGGCATCAGTGCCCCCAAATCGATGTCGTAGTCCTCCGGCCGGACGACCTGTTCCAGTGCATCCAGAAAATCAAGCATCCTGCGATAACGGTCGTGGTAGTCGAACGCCAACGCCTTGTCAATCACGTCCGACAGCTGTCGGGAGACAGCGGGACACAGCTCGTGCAACGGGGGATAGGAGGCTCCTTTCGCACGGCTCAGTGCGTCCAGCATCTTGCGCCCTGACACGATAAAGTAGAAAGTTGCGGCCAGTGCGTAAATGTCCGTCCACGGTCCCTGACACGGTTTCTGCGTATACTGCTCGTAAGGGGCGTAGTTCGGCTTCAGGTAAATTTTTCTTTCTTTATTATCGCTCCCCTGACGGAACGAGCGTGCCGCGCCGAAATCGATGAGCTTTATTTCACCGTCCTGTGTGATAAGGATATTTTCCGGGCTGATATCCCCGTGGATCATGCCGAAACGATGGACTTCTGCCAGTGAACTTCCGAGCAGGAACAGCATCTGGAGTGCCATCTTGAGCGTCTGCTTCGGATTATGATTTTTTCGGAACACCCGCAGATTGCAACCCTCAATCAGCTCCATTGCAAAATATGCCGTCCCGTTTTCTTCAAAAAAATCCAGAATGTCAACGACAGAGATATTTTCTCGAAGCTCCTGAAGGGCGCATGCTTCTTCAATGAACTGCTGCTTTCCCTCTTCATACTCAGGCCGGTTTTCTTCATCTGCCAGGATGAGGGCACCATCTGGTGTCCTCCCCTGAAGCAGACCGGACGGGAAGTACTCTTTGATGCAGCAGCGTAGGCCGCTCTGCATATTCTCAGCAAGATACGTAATTCCGAAACCGCCCTGTCCCAAACTCTTGCCCAACAGGTATTTTTCTTTCAGAATGGTGAACGGTGCCAGATAGTCTTTCACTGCAGAAGATTCTTCTGCATGATACCCGCAGTTCCGACACTCCCCATGCTCCATCGCTTCCTGAAAGCAAACGGGACAAAGTTTTTCTTCCAGACCCGCCATCTTTTATCTCACCCCGTCCTAATACTTTCCCGGCTCAGTTTTTGAACTGGAAGATTTCGTTTCCGAGCGTGATATACATACCATTCGCCAGCGTCACTGTATTGCTGCCCAGAATTTTCTCGTCGCCCACGAACGTGCCATTTTTGGAGCCAAGGTCCTGAATGGTGCAGACACCATTGCGGCAGCTAATCTTCGCATGGGCACGGCTGATGATCGGGTTGGAGACGATGATGTTTGCCTGAGAACCCTTGCCGATCACAACCTCTGTGTTATTGTAGATTGCAAAACTCCGGTTCGTGTTCATCTGGATCAAAGAGGCCACGACTGTCATCGAGTTGTCCGTTGCCGGCACGGTTGTGGCATTGCCGTCATCGACCAGATTCGTCTCGGCATCCCGACTCGGATCGTTGCTGTTCCAGTCGTCCACGAACGCTTCCTCGTCTTCATGCACCGCATAGCTAACGATCACGGAAGCCACGGACATGATTGCGGCCAGTACGAGGAGCACAATCAGAATCATAGTCAGTGCAGGGGCAACACGGCTGGTTATCGAAGTGTCCGTCGGATCGATGGAAAATTTACCCGCAAACACAAAGAAGTACACTGCCAGCAACTCGATGATGCCAATCAGGTTCGCCACCAGTGCGCACCAGCTTATCGTGAACACACTAGCAATAGCCGCTGCGACGACCAGCACGAAGAACAGTACCAACAGTGCCACGCAAATTTTAGAGATATCATCCGAGGCATCACTCATGGTTTCAAGATTTACCAGCCTTGCCTTCTGCAAATCGGGACTGACAAGATAGGAAAATACACTCGTACTGCCTTTTTCAACGAATTCATCGATCTTATCGGAGGTAGTGCCCGCACCGAACTGAAAATTCAGCTTTGCTGCTTCTTTCATCTGTTTAAGCTCAGAAGTCATGGTTGCAGGGATATCCTTAAAGGTCCCCTTTTCCGTTTTCATCTGGTATCTCAGCTGATACCCCGGCACAAAAAGTGCCACAAGCAAAATCACCGTTGCAATCCACGAAAGAACCGCTCCAATTTTTTTACCCTTGGGGGCATCCGCAAAGAATGTTGCAAATTTTCTGTTGTCCTCCATAATAATGTCTCCTTTGTTTTACAATATTTTATCCGCCGGAGTAGAGTGTTCCAGCAAGATATCCTTTATTACCTTTTTCCCCGCAGTCTGCGTAGCCTTTTTCCATAATGGGAAAAGACCTTTTTTCTCTCCGACCGCGCTGATAAGGATGCCTGTGATATTGTCCGTCTCTTTTCGTTTCATGCAGAGCTGTGCTGTTTCTTCCAGAGCCTCATGTAACTTTTTTTCCTTGGAAGAATACCTGCAGCTCTTTTTTATTTCAGCCTCTGTCACCTTGCGGCGAAACCCGTCGCAGCAGATCAGAAACGTCCGGTGCGGCAGAACCTCACCGGAAAGATAATCCGGTTTCACATCTTTGCCCGCTCCCACGCACTGAAGCAGGAGGCTTTGTCTCGAATCTTTCCGGGCTTGTTCCGGTGTCAGTTTTCCTTCGGTAAGTTCACGCTGGACGATGGTATGATCTGTCGTAAGTTGCGTGAGGGTATCCGAAATGATATATGTCCGGCAATCTCCGACATGGCAGATGTAATACCGACCTTTCATAAAAAGAACAGCTTCCACTGTCGTTCCGCTGCGGAATCCGGCCTTTTCGGAGTTGTCTTTCAACCGGATATGAAGCGATTGGATAAGATTGTCCCAGTCATCGAACAGCTCCGTCTCCGGTTCTTCCTGTTCATATAGTTCCTCGACACGCTCATCGAACCAGTCCCGGAAGGCTGTCACGACCGCTGCGCTGCTCCGCTCGCCCATTTTCAGTCCACCTACGCCGTCGCAGATCACTGCGAGGACAGCTTCATCGTCCTGAGTCTGACCTCGTTGCACCAGAAGGAGAGAATCCTGATTCGTTTCCTTCTGTATTCCGATATCGGAATAATATGCGGCACAATATTTCATGTTCCTTTTCCTGCTTTCTCAGCGGTATTCGTGTTCGATTTCAAGAAGAACCATTTTCTTCTTTTTGTGCAGCAGAACGCTCCCGACCACGGCCAATAAAACAGCAACCAGCACCAGACAGATACCACACACCACCATGATTTGTCCAACCGTCATTTTCTCCACCTCTTTTACTGCCAGTTGTTCCGTGCCATGCGGTCCAGCTCATCCATCTGCGGGTCATACACGCCAGATGCCTGCTCTGCACGATAGAGTTCAGCAGCCGTTTCGTAATATCCCAGCGTTTTCGTGTAGGATGCTCCGTTCTGCAAATCAAGTTCGCCCTGAACAAAGGCGAGCCATTTATACACCCGGTAGTCCTTGGGGTAATCTTTTTTCAGTGCCTGAAGCATCTCCATCGCTTTGGAGAAATCATGTAGCTGATATTGCAACATTGCGATATTCAGCCGGACTTCCAGCGTGGTGTTTCCGTTTTTCTCCAGCTGCTGATAGGTTCGCAAGGCATCTTTTTGATAGCCGGGATTCCCGGTCGCTTCCGCCTGACGAATATATGCGGACGCCAGCTGTCCGGCCAGCGCGTTGTAATATCCATCGGGGAGCTGTTCAATGCCCTGATTCAGGAGATTGATTTCCTCCGAAAGCATGGAGTCTCCGATATCCTCACAGATCGATGCTGCCAGACGGTACGCGCGTGCAAGCTGGTCGTTGCCGTCCGCCGAGCCGATTGCCTTACGGGCGGCATCCAGCGCATCCGGCAGGTCTCCCTGTTTTCTCAGAAGCTCGCTTTGAACGACCTGATAGGCACCGCTTTGTTCGGCGTCAGGGACAGCTTTCGCCATCTCTGCAAGGACCTCATCCGCGCCAGAATAATCGCCCAGCTGAATCAGGGCGGTCGCCTCACCCTGATAATAGCTCAGGATATCAGGAGAGTATCCTATCGCTTTCTGGTACATCGTCGCAGCCGATTCATAGCTTTCCAGCTCGTAGTAAGCCTCCGCTGCCACGTTGTACAGGTTTGCCACGCTCTGTCTGCTGTAATATTTCAGCTCACGCGACTGCGTCGTTTCCACTGCATCGATGCACTCCTGATACTTTCCCTGCCGATAGAGAAGGACTGCCTGTTCCACATATGCTTCCAACTGGTCATCGTAAATCGCGATAGCCTGCTGCAGGTCCTGCTCCGCCTCATCAAAGCGCATTTCATCGGCGGCCGTCCGGCCTTTCCGCACGAGGGCATCATAAGCGGCGTACCGTTCCACGCCGATTCGCTGTACGCCAAACAGGATAGCCAAAGTTCCTGATACCGCAAGGACAAGAGAGACCGCCGCCACAACTCGCTGAGAATGAACCACCTTTTTATAGCGTCCGTCGATTGCGTGGATATCCTGCAGTGCCCGGAGCATTTCCTGTGCGTCGCAGAAGCGTTCTTCCTGCCTTTTCATCATCGCTCTGGCGATGATGAGCAAAAAGCTACGGCTGAATTTGAGTTTATAGCTCGTGATGGGCCGAACATCCTTCAGCGAATGGCCGGGCTGCTGCCCGGTGATTGCATAGTATAGAGTCGCACCGATGCCATAAACGTCCGTTCTCTTGCTGATAGTGCCATAACCACCCGCATTGGTTGCTTGCGCCGCTGTGACAGAATTGCTCACACCTCTGCCGGACGGATCCTTGTTGGATCTGACATTCTGATAGGCGAACGCATCTTTGTATCCTCGCAGCGGCATGGTTTCTTCAAGCGGAACCGTCTCGATCGTATCGGGCGATGCTCCCGGACGGGTATACTGTTCCGGTGCCGCATAGCCCGGCGTTGCGCCAATTGCCAGTACGCCTTTTGAAAAAACAAGCGATGTGTTAAAATCGATGACGCAGATATCGCCGGCGGGTGTTATCATGATATTGCTGGGCTTGATATCACAGTGCAGGATCGGAGGTACCTGCGAGTGCAGATAGGCAATCACCTCACAGAGCTGACAGGCCCACCGGTACGCAAGCTTCTGGCTGACCGGACCGTGTGTTTTGACGTAGTTTTGCATGTTCTCGCCCGGTATCATGTCCATGATGGTATAGACATAGCCGCTCGGGCTTTCGATCACGTCATAGATGCGCGGAAGATACTTGTGCTTCAGCGTCTTGAGGATGTTGGCCTCCGCGCGCTCATCCATCCGTCCCTTGAACTTCTGTTTCACACGCTTGATAACGACGTCAACATCCAAACTGTCTTTGTGCGCACGGTAAAGCGTACCCATTCCGCCCTCGCCAAGAGGCCGGATCGCACTGTAGCCGCTCCCAAGATCCGCCGCCCATTGGCTGGTTTCGTTATAATTCATGCACATCCTCCCACACGACTTTTAAGACGGAAATTCGTCTTTCAGACTATCAAACTCCGATTGAATCTGCGACCAGTCAAAATCATCGCTTTCGCCGCTGTCCTGCGACGGGTCATAGGTAGGCGCCGTCACTGTCCCGGACGATTCGGTTCCCTGTCCGCTTCCCGCGCTGCCGAGGCCTTTTCGGAGAGCCTCCTGAGCCATCGAATTTGCGATGCCGGCCGCTTCGCCGGTGAGTCCGCTTTTTTCCACGACCTTGCTTGCTGCGCTGTCCGCTGCTTTCTCGGCCACCTTTTGGGTGACCGTCTTAGCGTTGTCTTTCGCATCAACCTTGACACTTACAGATGCCGATTGCCCCGATTCATCCTTCAGGAAATCATTAATCTGTACCGTCAGCGTGCAAGTTCCATCCGAGTTCGTTTTGATCTTGGCATCGATGGTGTTGAAATCGACGCCATTTGTTTCCGCATTCTGGAGCAGTTTCTCAATGCCGCTTTCATCGTCTAGTGCCGCATAGTGTGCTCCCAGCAGGGCATAGGGGTCGGCATTCTGCGGGTCTGCCGCAATCCACGCCTCGCCCACGTCTTTTGCAAAGACCGAATTCAAGTCATCCCAAAAGTGTTCCGAAAGCATTTGGAAGGGAACGTTTCCGCCACCGCTTTCAAAGACCAGCTTTGCATCATCCAGAAATCCTGGAAGAAAGTCCGCCTCGTCATCAAACACTTCCTGCGCCTGTTCAAAGACCTTGTTTGCCTCATCGGCTTTTCCCTGTGCTGCATAAGCGGCATACAGGCCCGCATAGGCTTCCTTGTTCGTCGGGTCGTGCTGGATGATATCGATATACTGCAAGATTGCGTTATCGTAATCCAGCGAGGTCAAGTAGTTCGTTCCAAGATTCAAGACCTTGGCTAGCGAAAAGACCTCTGCCGTCTCCGAATCTGAATCGGTGGATAATGTTGCCATCGAGCTTCTCGGACTGCATCCTGCCAGTGCTATTGCAGCCACTGCCACCAGTGCTGCAACGATGATTTTTTTACTCTTCATTGTCTGCTCCTAAAGCCGGACTCCTATCATCTTCGTCCGCCGCTTCTATCAGCTGAAACTTATTTGCACCATCTGCCAGTGCGACAATACTTTTCCCGGACACATAAGTCGGCACATTATAAGGAATACGCACCCCATTGACGAATACCCCGTTCCGGGAATGGTCGGTAACATTAAACCCAAGATCCTTTCCATTATATTGAACCGTACAGTGAATCCGGCTGATTTTTTCGCCTCTTACGATAAGCGACACCTCCGCTGGGTTCCGACCCAGTTCCACCGATCGTCCGGGTATCAGCTCAAAGCTTCTGCCCGCCAAACTTCCGGTCAACCCAGACAGTCTCCCCCGCATACAGGGCGGGGGAGGTTTCGTGTTGGGGTTGTCGTGCACTTCCGTGCGCTTTTGCCTGCTCCGCTCATATGCCTCAGCCAGTCGGTTCGTGTCCCGGATTGCTCGATACATTGCGACGAGATATCCAAGAACCGGAACCAGGATCATCCATACAAAGAAGGTTTCGCTGTCCTGCCGGACCTCCACATCGTATTCCGCCGCATTGTCACAAATGCGGTCCACGATCTCCGCAAGCCACACATATTTGTACACGCCGAATGTCAGGACACTGAACAGCATCATTTTTTCGACGCCCACCGTATGTTTTCCATCCTTTTCGCACAGAATGTTGACATCCTTCGCCCACAAGTCCATGAAATAAAAATGGTAGACCGAAAACGTCACGAAAGACAGCAGCACATACAACAGTAAGCTCCGATCCTGCTTCACCTCATCTGTTCCGCGATCCTGATTCGTTCTTTTTCTGCGTCTCTCAGGCATACTGCATCACTCAGCTCAGCCGGATGATATTGTTGTTATCGCCCAATGCAAGCTCCGTTCCCCGGGTCAGCAGCACCGGAGAATTCGCAGGGAGGCGGCTTCCGTTTACGTAGGTGCCGTTGCTGGAAAAATCGGTAACACGATATTTCTGAACCTGACTGTTGAACATGACCTCACAGTGGCGGCGGCTGATCTTCTGCGCACCCTGAGAAAAAACGATCTTCGCATAGGCAGGGTCTCTGCCCAGAATGACCGGCTGGTTCGGCTCCAGCGGATAGCTCGAGCCCGCATACATACCGGCGACCCCCTCCAGAGCTGCTCCCGCAGCTCTGGAAGCAGCCGGGATATGAGAAGTCGGCTTCTTTCCACCGGTGCTGCCAATCCCCATCAATTTTTTCGGATCTACAGCAATCGTCATTCCGTTGCCGTCAGTGGACGGTTTGATGTCATCCACCATGACCGGGCGGCCCTTCATTTCTTCATAAACAAAAGCAGTTGCCATCATCTTGTACGGTGCAACATACAGGACAGAAAGAATCCCGCCGGTAAGCAGGCTCAGAATATTCCAGCCGAGATAGCTGAGATCAAAGACAAACAGGTCAAATTTACGGCCTTCCGTCATCGCCTTGCAGCGCTCCATGACCTGTTCTGCATTCAGCTGCGGATGGTCCGCTTGCACCAGAGCCATAGGCCAGAACTGATATGAACGATAGGCCGCAACAACGAGAGCTGCAATCATGCCGATCATCACCAGCAGCATTGCCGCCAGATAACTCCGAGAAGCCGCTGCAACAACAGCCGCCAGCAACAGCGTAGCAAACTGGATCAGAACCGGGATCCACATGATCGTCAGCATCCGCACTCCTGTAACAATGGCAAATTGCATAAAGAAATCAAATGCATCAAAGATGCAGGTGACTTTTGGTCGGATTCCATTCTTCCGCAGAGAAAGATAGTACCGGTATCGTGCCACTTCAAACGGCCCGGCAACTGCTCCACCGGCGATAGCACCGACGAGCGTTGCAATCGGAGTAATCAGCACATAGGCAATGATGATTCCCGCCAGACCAAACAGCTTGAACGGTGCCGACACAACCGCCGACACGACCCCAATGCCGCCTGCGATCATCGCACCCAGCAGGACACTTGTGATTGCCGCAATCACCCGATACAGAATCTCCATGCCGACCATTCCGGACAGATTTCCGTTTTCATTCAGAACACGTTTTGCCTTTTCTTTATTTCCAGCCCGATTTATCACAACGATTCCCCCTTATTTCGTTTTACCAGTGGAATTTTTCGCTGCACAAGGGAACAAACATCAGTTTCGTGTCGCCGATGCTGAGCTGGTCCATGGCCTTCAGCTCAATTGGGTTGAGCACAAGCTTATCGTTCACATAGAACAGCTCTTTAGAGCTGCCCGGCTGCGCAAGATACACATTACTACGCGGATCATACACAACAATCGCATGAGAGCTGCGGGAAACCGTGTTGTCGCCAAGGATGCAGACATCCATCTCCGAAGAACGACCCACAAAATTGCGGCCCTGATGCAGACGATAGTCGGTTCCCTTATTCACACCTTCCGTGCAGACGAGCCAACCAACAACTGGTGCCGACTTTTCTGTAGCACCGTCCAACATATCTGCAGTTACAGGGAGCGTGCGGTCATCGTCATCGGGAATTGCAGTGCTCAGAGGTTCAGTCGCTACGCTGGGACCCGGCTGAGACACCGGGACGTCCAAAGGAACCGTCGTCTGATCCGGCCCAACGTTCACACCTTCCATGCCGCAGAAGGGGCAGCTGCTGAACCGGGAAGCATCGTAGTGGTGGCCGTTGGGGCATTTCATCAAATTCATAATAAAGTCCTCCTCAAGTAAAAAGTTTGTTATATTCTCAGCAGACGAATTTCTGCCGTAGAATCAAAAGTTCCCTTTACACCCGAATCTATACGGTGTACAACAATGCACAGGTGAGTTGTTGGGATTATTTTCTGTCGCAGAGTAGCCCACTCTGCGATAATGGCGAAAAAACAACGGTAATTCGTTTGGCAATTCGGATTGACGGCTTATTTGACGGAAATAAAATCTGCCAGCTGTTCCATCGTTTCCCGCTTCAGCTCCAACGAAGGATGAACATATCGATTCATTGTGATGGTAACAGATGAGTGTCCTAAAATCTCACTCAGAGTTTTGATGTCGATTTTTGCTTCCACACAGCGTGTGGCAAAAGTGTGCCTTAAAACATGAAAATTCCTTTTTTCCAATCCACAGGCATCCAAAATCTTGTGAAATCTTCGCTGAATGCACCGCGGTTCGATAAACTTCGAAGGAGAACCGCTCAAAAAGAATCCGGTGTGACTCAGGGAATAGCGCTCCAGAAAACCGAACAGCAAATTTGAGATTGGGATATTCCGATTAGCGGAGCTGCTTTTGGGAGATGCAATCTCGATATGTGTTTTTTTGCTCCCAGGTACCCGATTCTGGATACGTTGCATCGTCTGACAGATATAGATATTCCTTTCCGAAATCGAGATCTTTTCCCACGTCAACGCACACAGCTCCCCGATACGTATTCCTGTCAGTAGACAAAGAAGAATCCCCAGATTCAGAGCATCGGGATGTTCCTCTAGATATTGCTGCAAAATCATCTGCTCTGGGAGGCTTAAAATGGGCAACGACTTTTGCGTCTGCTTGACCCTGATATCAAGAACCTTCGAATCTACGAATATACCGAGTGTTCCTGCATAATTCAGAATGCGACGCAGAACAGAGAGCACATCCGAGATTGTCTTGGGAGAAAGACCGGTTTTATCCTTTTTTCCGTGCAGTTCAAGGTGTTTGCAAAGCTTCCTTACCATTTCTTTTGTGATCTTCTCGATTTTTACTGTCTGGAATGATGGCATGAGATAGCATTCGATTAGCGTCCGATAACGAATGTAGGTGGATTCCTTGAAGTTAATGGAAAAGGCGTCAAGCCACTCCATGGAAACAAGTTCAAATGTACTGTTTCTGGTTCTTTCCTCGCTTCCGGATGGTTTACCTTGGAGCTGGAGCGTGTGCTGTAGATCACATCGCACTTCGCGGTAGGAGGAAGCATACAGATAACCATATTTGGGCTTTCCCAGCGCATTTCGCGACTTTATGTAGCGTGCTTCCCAGCGGCCATCCTTCCTTTTATAAATGTTCAATCCTTTTCTTGACACAAAAACCTTCCTTTCGTTGACGGCTTATTTGACGGAGCATACAATCGGATTGTATCGAATTTGTTGAAATTGTCGAGTAAGTACGACATTATTTTCTTTTTTTCAGAATTTCAGATTGCTTTCTCTTGACCATCCGTGTAATCGGCGGTAAAATTCAATTGAATCATCCTGTCGCAGAGTGGGCTACTCTGCGACAGGAAACATAAACCATGAATGTAAAAATTCATGGTTTTTATTTTTTCCATTTTCTTTTAGTCTATCACAGGTAGTT
>ULSL01042923.1_pt1 | contig 14324 bp, 8 predicted proteins | sample 1956321 | NCBI WGS metagenome assembly ULSL01 (sample SAMEA4835707, study PRJEB28245) | human gut metagenome | biome: gut microbiome; material: fecal sample | place: Denmark | collected 2008
AAACTGTGTCTTTTCCTTCAATGGCGTTAATTTTGCAAGTGTGTTCAGATATTCTGCATAGGTAAATGCTTCTTTTTTGAATTTGCATTCCCCAACTAAATAATTTTCTGCTTTTTGGTCGATACATAAAATATCTATTTCTGTTTCTCCGATTCTAAGTCCGTTTGCTGTGTTTTTATCCCTTATTGTTGTCTTTCCTGTCCACCGTCCCATTTTGGAATATCGGAACGGCAGTTCGTTATTTTTCTGCATTTTTCGAACAAACTCACGGCATACATCTTCAAACGCGACTGATGCAAATTTATGGAGTTCGGGCTTTACAATATATTCGTAAACGCCGTCAACATCGCCGTCCTCAAGCTGTGAAAAATTTGCAAAACCGAATGCATACCAGAATCGGAAGAAGTTATCTGTTAATTTATATGTTCCTCTGTTACCGTTTGCCTGTTCTTTTATCTTTGCATCAACAGAAAATTCTCGTTCCACAATGCCGAGTTCAATCAGATTTTTTAAATAAACGCTTGTTTTGGAAGTATCCTCAATTAGTGACTTTTGACTGATATTGTTTAAAGTTGTATTTCCAAGTGCTACCGCTTCAATGATAGAGTTATATACAGGCGTTTCCCGAAGTTCCTGATGAAGAAGAAAATCAACCTCGCTGTATAGAACACAACCTTTGGTCAAAATGTTTTGTTTAATATTTTCTTCAATAGTTAGTTTCGGATTCCATTGCCTTAAATAGTGGGGAATACCGCCAAGAACAGAATAAGCAATAACTTTGTCCCGTTCGGAATATGCGGTAAAGAATTTAGCTGCATCGTAAAATCCCATTTCTTTCATTTTGAAAATTCCGGTAGCACGACCGTAGAGCGGATTTTTTTCGGCAAGAATTTCCTTTTCAATAAAACTCATTGCACTGCCGCACAAAACAATCATAACATTTGAATCCCTAAGTTGTGTATCCCACAAATTTTGCAGAATAGAAGGAATGCTCTTGTTCCCTTTGCACATATACGGGAATTCATCTATGATAAAGAGTTTCTTTTTATCCCCATACGGCAAATCGAGAACAGCGCCGAAAGCTTTTTCCCAATCGGCAAATTCGGTAATGTAGTTTTTTGCGGGAATGTTTTCTTTTAATATTTGTTTTGAAAATTTTTGAAGTTGCACCCTGTCGGTTGTCTGAGTACAGGAAAAGAATACATGTGGTTTTTCTTTGCAAAATTCTCTTAAGGTTTCCGTTTTGCCGACACGCCGTCTGCCATACAAAACTACAAGCTGTCCGCCGTCTGAATTGTATTTATCGTTCAGAAATTTTAGCTCGGTTTCTCTGCCTATAAACATAAAAACACCTCTTATGCTATCTAATCTTGATTTACTAAATCGTGATTTGGTATTATTATACCCAAGAATAAATGTAAAATCAATAGATTTTGCAAAAACAATAAAAATTTTCAAAATACGCCGTTATTTTCAAAATACGCCGTTATATAAATTGTGGGAAACCTTTAAAGATTTTTATAAGACATAAAAAAGACCTTGCAGAGTAAAATCTGCAAGGTCAAATTTATATCAGGAATAAACTTGTATTAAGTTACCTGTCAATACATCCTGTGTGGATTACTTGTTTGCGATAGCAGCCTGAGCAGCAGCAAGACGAGCAATCGGAACACGGAACGGTGAACATGATACATAGTCAAGACCGATCTTGTGGCAGAACTCAACAGAAGAAGGATCGCCGCCGTGCTCACCGCAGATACCAACATGGAGCTTGTTGTTTACAGGCTTACCGAGTTTGATAGCTGTTTCCATGAGCTTGCCAACGCCTGTCTGGTCAAGCTTAGCGAACGGATCGTTCTCGAAGATCTTAGCATCATAGTAAGCGTTGAGGAACTTACCTGCGTCATCTCTTGAGAAGCCGTATGTCATCTGTGTAAGGTCGTTAGTACCGAAGCAGAAGAAGTCAGCTTCCTTAGCAATCTCATCAGCTGTAAGAGCAGCTCTTGGGATTTCGATCATTGTACCAACTTCGTACTTGAGGTCGATGCCTGCAGCAGCGATTTCAGCGTCAGCTGTTTCAACAACAACCTTCTTAACGAACTTGAGTTCCTTAACATCGCATACGAGCGGAATCATGATTTCAGGCTCAACTGTCCAGTCTGCGTGTGCCTTCTGAACATTGATAGCAGCACGGATAACTGCCTTTGTCTGCATCTTTGCAATTTCAGGATATGTTACTGCAAGACGGCAACCACGGTGACCCATCATTGGGTTGAACTCGTGGAGTGAAGCGATGATTGTCTTAATGTCTTCAACGCTCTTACCCTGAGCAGCTGCGAGCTTTTCGATGTCAGCTTCCTCTGTAGGAACGAACTCGTGAAGCGGCGGATCAAGGAATCTGATTGTTACAGGATTGCCTTCGAGTGCCTCATAAAGAGCCTCAAAGTCGCCCTGCTGATAAGGAAGAATCTTGTCAAGAGCAGCTTCTCTTTCTTCAACTGTATCTGAGCAGATCATCTCTCTGAATGCAGCGATTCTGTCCTCTTCAAAGAACATATGCTCTGTACGGCAAAGACCGATACCTTCAGCACCGAGCTCACGAGCCTTCTTAGCGTCAGCAGGTGTATCAGCGTTTGTTCTAACCTTAAGAGTTCTGTACTTGTCAGCCCAAGCCATGATTCTGCCGAACTCACCTGCGATTGTAGCGTCAACTGTTGGGATAACGCCGTCGTAGATGTTACCTGTAGAACCGTCGATTGAAATGTAGTCACCCTCGTGGAATTCCTTGCCTGCGAGTGTGAACTTCTTGTTAGCCTCGTCCATTGCGATGTCGCCGCAACCTGATACACAGCATGTACCCATACCACGAGCAACAACGGCAGCGTGTGATGTCATACCGCCACGAACTGTGAGGATACCCTGTGAAGCCTTCATACCTGTGATGTCCTCAGGTGAAGTTTCAAGACGAACGAGAACAACCTTTTCGCCGTTAGCGTTCCAGTTTTCAGCATCTTCGGCTGTGAATACGATCTTACCGCAAGCAGCACCGGGAGAAGCGCCGAGGCCCTTACCGATTGGTGTAGCAGCCTTAAGAGCAGCAGCATCAAACTGTGGGTGAAGAAGTGTGTCAAGGTTACGAGGATCGATCATTGCAACAGCTTCTTCTTCTGTTCTCATGCCCTCGTCAACGAGGTCACAAGCAATTTTAAGAGCAGCCTGAGCTGTTCTCTTACCGTTTCTTGTCTGGAGCATATAGAGCTTCTTGTTTTCAACAGTGAACTCCATGTCCTGCATATCTCTGTAGTGGTTTTCGAGTGTCTGACAAACATTCTGGAACTGCTCGAAAGCTTCCGGGAACTCTTCAGCCATCTTAGCGATTGGCATAGGAGTACGAACACCTGCAACTACGTCTTCGCCCTGTGCGTTGATGAGGAACTCACCCATGAGCTTCTTCTCACCTGTAGCAGGATCTCTTGTAAATGCAACACCTGTACCGCAATCGTCACCCATGTTACCGAATGCCATTGACTGTACGTTAACTGCAGTACCCCATGAATAAGGGATATCGTTGTCACGACGGTAAACGTTTGCACGAGGGTTGTCCCATGAACGGAATACAGCCTTAACTGCGCCCATGAGCTGTTCCTTAGGATCGTCAGGGAAGTCCTGACCGATTTTCTCTTTGTATTCAGCCTTAAACTGGCCTGCAAGCTCCTTAAGATCGTCAGCTGTAAGCTCTACGTCATAAGTAACGCCTCTCTCAGCCTTCATCTTGTCGATGAGCTCTTCAAAATATTTCTTACCTACTTCCATAACTACATCGGAATACATCTGAATGAATCTTCTGTAGCAGTCCCAAGCCCAACGAGGGTTGTTTGACTTCTTAGCGATAACTTCAACAACATCTTCGTTAAGACCGAGGTTAAGGATTGTATCCATCATACCCGGCATTGAAGCACGAGCACCTGAACGAACTGAAACGAGGAGGGGGTTCTCCTTGTCGCCGAACTTCTTGCCTGTGATCTCTTCCATCTTCTCGATGTACTCGTTAATCTGACCCTGAATTTCAGCGTTGATTTCTCTGCCGTCCTCATAATACTGAGTACAAGCTTCTGTTGTAATTGTGAAGCCCTGTGGTACAGGAAGTCCAAGACCTGTCATTTCTGCAAGGTTGGCACCCTTACCGCCGAGGAGCTCACGCATGTTAGCATTACCTTCTGTAAAAAGGTAAACCCATTTGTTTGCCATAACTGGTAATCCTCCTAAAAATAAATTAAGATATACGGCTGTGGCAGACTTACCCCTTGGTAAAACCTGCCTGCTTGTATAAGCCTATCGAATATTATAACAAACTTTGGTCAAAATAGCTATATTTTTTTCAAACTTTTTTCTTATAAAAAACAGGTTTTATTTTCGACAATATTGTATAAATCGTTTAAAATGCCTTTTTTTGCCCGATTTTTGTAATTTTCTCTTGAAATTTGTGATTTTTGTGAGATAATATTATGGTATGAACGAGTGCCTTGTGACAGGACTGTCTGCATCTTTGTTGTTTTGTCACAGATAAAAGGAGAAAAAATGAAGAATTGTGCCGTTATCCTCGCAGGCGGCGAGGGCAAAAGAATGAAATCCGACAAACCGAAAACATTGTCGGAGGTGCTCGGCAGACCGATGCTCTGCTGGGTTATGTCGGCTTTAAGGAAAGCCGGTATTGATGACATCTGTGTTGTCAAGGGCTTTAAAAAAGAGTGTGTCGAAGAGTATCTTTCAACCCTCGATTTTTCCGTTGAAAGCGTGTTTCAGGCTGAAAGACTCGGAACAGGTCACGCTGTGATGATGGCAAAGGATTTTCTTAAAAAGCACAGCGGCAATGTCGTTATTCTCAACGGCGACGCTCCGTTTATGGACAGCAAGACTATTGAGGATTCTCTGAAGGCTCATATTGAGAACGATTGTGCCGCAACGGTTATTTCCGCAAAGGTTGACGATCCGACAGGTTACGGCAGAATTGTCCGTGACGAAAACGGAAATCTGCGTGCAATTGTTGAGCAGAAAGACGCTGATGAGGAAACTCTCAAAATAAATGAAGTAAACTCGGGCGGTTTCTGGTTTGATTGTCAGCTTCTTCTTTCGGTTCTCGACAGAATCAAGTCGGATAACAGCGCAAAGGAATATTATCTTCCCGATGCAATCAAGCTTTTGCTTGAGGACGGAAGAAAGGTCGGAGCATTCACGGCTCAGTGCAGCGACACTGTTTTGGGCGCAAATGATCCGGCTCAGCTTGAACAGCTTAACGAAATTGCAAGGGCAAAGGGTTACAGCTGTTAATTGCTCGGTTAATCATTGGTAAACATATACTACACACATTAAAATTCAAAGGAGTTATTGCAATGAATTTTCACGGTAAGGACATTAAAATTTTCACCGGCAGTTCAAATGTTGATGTAGCTCAGGGAATTGCAGGCTGTCTCGGTCTGCCACTTGGTAAGAGTGACTGTACACAGTTCTCAGACGGCGAAATCTCTGTTTCTCTTCACGAATCTGTTCGTGGTAGCGACTGCTTTATTGTTCAGTCAACCTGTGCTCCCGTCAACGACAATCTTATGGAAATGCTCATAATGATTGATGCCATGAAGCGTGCATCTGCTGCAAGAATCACAGTTGTTATGCCATACTTCGGCTATGCAAGACAGGACAGAAAAGCTAAGGCAAGAGATCCGATCTCGGCTAAGCTTTGTGCAGACATCATCACCTGTGCAGGTGCTGACCGTGTGCTTACAATGGATCTTCACGCAAATCAGATTCAGGGCTTCTTCAACATTCCTGTTGACCACCTTCAGGGTGCTTCACTTCTCGCAAACCATATGAGAGAGAAAATCGGCGGCAAAAATGATGATTATATCGTTGTATCTCCCGACCTCGGTTCTGTAACCCGTTCAAGAAACTTCGCTTCAAAAATCGGCACAGGTCTTGCTATTATCGACAAGAGAAGACCAAAGGCTAATGTTTGTGAGGTTATGAACATCATCGGTGACGCTAAGGGTAAGAAGGTTATCCTCGTTGACGATATGATTGACACAGCAGGTACTCTCTGCAACGCCGCTAACGCTATTGTTGAAAAGGGCGGTGCAACAGAGGTTTACGCTTGCGCTACTCACGCAGTTCTTTCCGGTCCTGCAATCGAGAGAATCCAGAACAGCGCAATCAAAGAAGTTGTTCTTCTTGACACAATTCCTGTTCCGAAGGAAAAGATGATTGACAAGTTCACAATTCTTCCTGTTGCTCCTACATTTGCAGAGGCTATCGCAAGAATCTACAACGACAAGCCGTTCACAGCCGCTTTCGGTTGATAAGCGAACAATTTAATTATGTAATTAAACAGGCGGGTTTTAACTAACCCGCCATTTCGCTGTTTTACTGCAAATTTTTCAGGAATAAAACGGTACAATATGTGAGGGTGATTTAATTTTGTTTGGTATAGTTTACGGCTCCGATTCAGATAACAAAATAATGAACCGCTTTGTCGATGAGTACGAATTGTGGTGCAATGAGGGCAAAAATCCGAATATTGCGTCAATCGACCTCGACTTTGCGCTTGACCTACAGAAGAAAAGACTTGACGAAAAGGGTGTAAAGATTCAGACCGCTTTTACCGATAAGGAAACGGTGAAGAATGAAGTCCCCATAAATGCTTGTACTGCCTACGATATGGGCGAATGTAAGAGTAACATTGCGTCAAAGACATATGAGGTTACGGAGAAATACTTTAAAGACGGAAAGAAAAAGAAAAAAATCAAGGACAGATTTTTCTTCTACACAATGATTACAAGGCTTGAAAACCTAAATTCCGAGGCTGCGTGTTCGTGTCCGAACTGCGGTGCGGTAAGCAGTGTAAGAGAGCTTCTCAACGGTTGTAAAAACTGCAAAACTCGCTTTATTATGGACGATTTGTTCCCGAAGGTTACAAACTTCTACTTTGTAAAAACCTATTCGCTTGCGAACAAGTCAACGAAAAAGGTGCTTGCTCCGTACCTTCTCGGCGGAATTGCCGCCGTTGCGGCATTTACGGTATGGGTGGTTGTAAAGGACGGAACTTTTGATCCCGCAACCGCAAATATGGTCTATGAAATCGGCATAAGAGCAATCCCCGTACTGCTCGGCGGACTTTTGGCGGGGTACCTTGCATGGGCATTAAAAACGCTTTTCGGACTTTTTGTCGGTGCGGCAAAGAGCATTCCTATGATAGGTCCGCACTTCAATTGTCAGAAAAGACTTCCGTGGCTTATGAAAGAGGTTAATCCCAACTTCTCATATGAATACTTTATCGGCAAGGTGCTTGCTTTGCTCAAGATTATGATTTTCAGCGATGATTACACAAACCTCGCAGTCTATGAGGGCAATCCGATGAAAAATCCTTTCGGAGATATTGTTGACATCAAGTACAGAGGAGTGTCAAAGCTTAATTCATTCAATGTCACAAACGGCTGTTGCTATGTTGATATGACCGTTTATGCAACGACCGTGAAAAACAAAAATTCTTCATTTAGGGTTAAAAACGAAAAGTTCAGACTTACCGTTTGCAGAAGTGTGAACGCCATGGATGACGGAGTTTTCACAATGAAAAAAGTAACCTGTAAAAGCTGCGGCGCAAGCTTTGATGCAACAAGAGAACGCAACTGCCCGTATTGCGGAAATCCTTATCATCTCGGCAACGATGACTGGGTTGTTGTAAGCTTCGGAAAAGGTTAATTTAAATTTCAGAATACAATTTCAGAATACATATAATATAAATAAGAGGAAAACGGATATGTTCGGAAAAAACAAATCAACGGGTTCAATCGAGTACATTGTAGTGGGACTCGGCAACCCCGACAGAAAATACGAAAACACACGCCACAACGCCGGCTGGCTTGCAATTGACCGCATTGCCGACAAGCTCGGTTGTGATGTGAACAAAATAAAATACAAAAGCTTTATCGGCACTTGCACTGTAAACGGCGCAAAAGTTATGCTGATGAAACCCACAACATATATGAACAACAGCGGTCAGGCAGTTGTTGAGGCGATGAACTTCTACAAAATCCCACCCGAAAATGTCATTGTAATTTTTGATGACATTTCGCTTGATGTCGGAAAAATGCGTATCCGTTCAAAGGGCAGTGACGGCGGTCAAAGGGGAATGCGCAGTATCATCTATCTCAGCGGAAGCGATAAATTCCCCCGCATCAAGGTTGGCATAGGCGCAAAGCCAAATCCCGACTGGGACCTTGCCGACTGGGTGCTTTCAAAGTTCACTCCCGATGAAATGAAAAAGCTTGATGAAATTTTTGACAATGCCGAAAAAGCAATCGAGCTGATTATTGACGGCAAAACCGACCGTGCTATGAATTTGTTCAACTGAAAAGGGACAAAGAAATGAATAATCTCAACTTTCTTGTTGATGTCCTCAAAGAGTTACCCGTTTTCAAAACACTTGAAAAAAATGTCAAGCCGGGCAGAACGGTCTGTGCTTCGGGACTTTCAACAATCAACAAATCAAATATCATCTATGCGCTGTGCCGCCTCAAGGGCGTCACGGCATTTTGTCTTGCCTCCGATGAAAAAGAGGCGCAAACTTTGTGTAACGACCTTTCGTGCATGGGACTTCGTGCCTATGTTTATCCAGTGCGTGACTTCAACTTTCTTGACTTTCAGAGCCGTTCGCACGAGTACGAGCACGCAAGGCTTAAAGTTTTGCTCAAGCTTCTCAACCACGAATGTGATGTTGCAATTGCGTGTGTTGATGCGGCGGCACAGCTTACCGTTCCGAGAAATGTGCTTGAACAGTCGGTTATTGAATTTGAAGAGGGCAAGGAGCTATCGCTTGAAAAGGCGACAAAGGCACTTACTCTGCTCGGCTACGAACGCTTTGATGCGGTAGAGGGCAGCGGTCAGTTTTCGCTGAGAGGCGGTATTCTCGACTTCTTTATGCCCGACAGCGACTATCCCGTGAGATGTGAATTTTGGGGCGATGAAATTACCGACCTCAGCTATTTTGACATTGAAACACAGAGAAGATTTAAAAAGGCTGACAAAATTACGCTTTCGCCCTCAACCGAAATCGTAATTGAGGACAGAGCCGCCCTTGCAGATAAAATTGAACACAAGGCAAAGCTCCTCCGTTCCAAGAACAGCGCCAAAGCCAAGGAAAAACTTTTTTCAGAGGCAGAGCTTATCCGCAGCGGTGCAATGATTGCCAATGCGGACAAATTTATCAATCAGATTTACGATAAACCCGAGTCGCTTTTTGATTATCTCGACAGAAACACCCTCGTTTTTGCGTCCGAATTTACTGCAATTCAGGAACGGGGAAAGTCAATGGACTTTATCAGCAATGAAACCCTTATGCAAGGCTTTGAGGACGGAACTCTTTGCAGAGGTTTTGACCGCTTTGCGCTCACATTCAACGAATGTACCGAGTTTTTGCAAAGTCACGGAACAATCGTGCTTGAAAACTTTGTTCACGGAAGTATGCCTATCAAGCTGTCGGAAATCATCAGCTTTTCAACAAAACAGCTCTCGGCATGGGGCGGTTCGTATAAACAGCTAAAAGAAGATGTTGACGGACTTTTTACCCCCGAAAGCAAGGGCGTTATCTTTGCAGGAACAGAAAGAGCCGCCAAAAATCTTTGTGACACCTTTAACGCAGACGGCATAAACGCTGTTTACAGCGAGGGTGCGGATAAGATTTCAAAGGGCGAACTGCTTGTTATGCAGGGTGCATTGAGTGCGGGCTTTGAGTATCCGTCACAAAAGTTTTTTGCAATAACCTACAGTCAGGTTTCGTACCGTCCCGAAAAGTCCAAAAAAAAGAAGAAAAAGACGGGACAGGAAATTTACAGCCTTTCCGAGCTTGCCCCAGGTGATTATGTTGTACACAATGTTCACGGTATCGGTGTGTTCGGCGGTATAAGAAAAATTGATACTCACGGAGTTATAAAGGACTATATCAAGATTGACTACGCAAAGGGCGATGTGCTTTATGTGCCTGTCACACAGCTTGATATGGTTGCAAAATATATAGGTCCGAAAGAGGATTCAAGGGTTAAGCTAAACCGACTCGGTTCGGGCGACTGGCAAAAGGCAAAGGCAAGGGTTAAAACCTCTGTCAAGGACATTGCCAAGGAGCTTATTGAGCTTTACTCACAGCGTATGAAAGCCAAGGGCTATGCCTTTTCGGCTGATAACGAGTGGCAGAGAGATTTTGAACTCAGCTTTGAATATGACGAAACTCCCGACCAGCTGCGTTGTTGTGAGGAAATCAAGCATGACATGATGCGTTCGTCGCCGATGGACAGACTTCTCTGCGGTGATGTCGGATTCGGCAAAACAGAGGTTGCACTCCGCGCCGCTTTTAAGTGTATTGCAGATTCAAAGCAATGCGCATTGCTTTGCCCCACAACAATCCTCGCATGGCAGCATTATCAGACGGTAATCAAGCGTTTTGAGGGCTATCCCGTTCGTGTGGAACTGCTTTCAAGATTCCGTACAGCAAAACAGCAGAAAGAAATTCTCCAAAAGCTAAAGCGAGGAGAAATTGATATGATTGTCGGAACTCACAGACTTGTGCAGAAGGATGTTGAATTTCGTGACCTCGGACTTGCAATCATAGATGAGGAACAGCGTTTCGGTGTTGCTCAAAAGGAGAGGTTCAAGGAACTGTGCAAAAATGTCGATGTGCTTACGCTTTCGGCTACTCCTATTCCGAGAACCCTCAATATGGCGATGAGCGGTCTGCGTGATATGAGCGTTATCGAAGAAGCGCCGACAAACCGTCAGCCTGTTCAGACCTATGTGCTTGAACACGATGATGCGGTTATCAACGAGGCAATCCGCCGTGAGCTCCGCCGTGGCGGTCAGGTGTTCTATCTTCACAACAATGTTGAAACAATTTCTTCATGTGCCGCAAAAATTCAGGAGGCTGTTCCCGAGGCAAAAATCGCAATCGGTCACGGCAAAATGAAAGAGGGCGAACTCAGCGAAGTTTGGCGACAGATGCTTGAACAGGAGATTGATGTGCTTGTCTGCACGACAATTATCGAAACGGGTGTCGATTTGCCGAATGCCAACACCCTTATTATAGAAAATGCCGACTGTATGGGACTTTCGCAGTTGCATCAGCTCAGAGGCCGTGTGGGCAGAAGTTCACGAAGGGCATATGCCTACTTTACCTTCAGACGGAACAAGGTTCTCACGGAGATTCAGCAGAAAAGGCTTGCCGCAATCAGGGAATTTACAGAATTCGGCAGCGGCTTCCGCATTGCAATGCGTGACCTTGAACTGCGAGGTGCGGGCAATATTATGGGCGCACAGCAGCACGGGCATATGGAATCGGTCGGTTACGATATGTACCTCAAGCTTCTTGATGAGGCAGTAAGCGAGGAAAAGGGCGAGCAGAATGTCACAAAAGACCTCGACTGTCTTATTGATATTTCGGTTGACGCTCATATTCCCGAAAGCTATGTTGAAAGTCTTACACTTCGTCTTGATGTTTACCGCAGAATTGCCGATATCCGCAGTAACGAGGACGCAGACGATGTTATTGACGAGCTGCAGGACAGATTCGGCAAGATTCCGAACTCGGTTCTCGGACTTATCGACATTGCCCTTGTGCGTAACAAGGCTTACTCAATGGGTGTTTACGAAATCAGACAGAACGGCACAACGCTTATGCTCTTTGTAAACGAACTCAAATCCCCTCAGGTTGCCGACTTGCTCATTGCTTTGGGCGGAAAGGCAAAGCTTGTTGCCGGAGCAAAACCGTGCGTTGCGGTTGAGTGCAAAAACAGTTCCGCTCCGCTTGAAATCCTCACCAAAATTTTCGGTGTGCAGTAATTTAACGGTATAAAGCCGTAATTTGTTAAGAAAAAATCCCCCGAAACTACAAAAATGCTGTTTTTCGGTGGAAATTCTCAACAAAATTTTATAAAAATGTAGACAATGACGATTTTTTTGTGTATAATCGTAAGGTACATTATCCTGTGAAAGTGTGTTTGCAGGACACTTTGCATTTAATTTTTCAGAAGGACGGTAAAAAACTATGAAGCCTAATATCAAGGTTGGTTCATTTTTACTTGCAATTGTTATGATGTTCTCAGTTTTTGCAATTGCAGGTTGTACACCCACAACAATCAACAAAGAATGGTCGTATAAGACAAGCGACAACGAGCTTGCCATCGGCGTTTATATCTACTCACTCAATGCAGCTTACAGTCAGGCTGAGTCATTTGCTAAAAAGCTTGACGATTATGATTCGACATCTGACAAGTGGCTTGATGAAAAAATCAAGGACGATGACGGCAACGAGCAGGTTGCAAGAGAGTGGATTAAAGATCAGGCTAAGAAAATGTGCCTCAGCTACCTCGTAGTTGACGAACAGCTTAAAAAGGAAAATGTAAACATCGGTCAGGCAACTCTTGACTCCGCAACAAGTCAGGCTGAATCATACTGGAATGTCGGCCCGTATGCGTCACAGGGTTATGTAATGCCGATGAAGAAGCAGTATGAAAAGTACGGCGTTTCACTCGACAGCTTTGCATACTGCACAACTCTCTACAACACAAAGTATGAGGCTCTCTTCAAAGCAGTCTACGGCAAGGGCGGTTCAAAGGAAGTTTCCGACGCCGACCTTACAAAGTATTTCAAGGAAAACTATACGGACTACTCATATCTTCCCGTGAACCTTTATACATCAACAAAAGATGAGGCAGGTTCATCAAAGAATGTTGCAATGAGCGACAAGGAAATCAAGAAGGTTGAGGATCAGCTTAACGGCTACAAGAATGACCTTAACAAGGGCGGTTCTTTTGATGATGTTATTGCATCATACAAGAAGTCAAGCGGTTCGGGAACAGATTCTTCTGTTTCAAAGGTAGAAGTTCTCGACAAGAGCTCAATCGGTGACGAGCTTAAAGAGGCCATTGGCAAGCTTAAAACAGGCAAGGCTGAAACTCTCAAGGTTGGCAGCGGCGACAGCGCAATCTATTATCTCGTTTATAAGAAAGACGTCAGCAAGGATGTTGACAGCTATATCGGCAACGAATCAAACAGAGCCGGTGTACTTGCGTCAATGAAGTCAGACGAATTTTCAAAGTACATTGACAGTCTTGCAGAGAAACTCAAGTATGAAGAAAACACTTCGGTTATTGACAAGTATAAGCCCGAACTCTTCTTCGTTGCGGTTGAGCCTACAACAGCGGCGTCAACAACATCGGCATCCGATAAAAGCTCAAAATAATTGATATCGGACATACAACAGACGCATTTTCAGATTATTCTGAAGAAAGGGGCTTTTATGAAAAAACATTCAAAGCTTTGCGCAATTTTTCTGACGGCACTTTTGAGCATTTCTGCTGTGAGCTTTTCCGTATCGGCAGTCGGTGAGGAGGTTGATCCCGGCGGAGATTCAAGCGTTATTGTTGATCCCGTAGAGCCGGAACCCGAGCCGGAACCCGAACCGGAACCATCACCGGAGCCTGAGCCTGAGCCGGAGCCGCAGCCACAGCCCGATCCTGTGTATCCGGACTCGTCGGACAGTTCATCATATGTAGATCCCGGCTATTCGTCAAGTGATTCGTCATATGACAACAGCTATAACTATGACAGTAGCTATGACTACAACAATAACAGTTATGACAATAATTACAGCAGCAGTCAGACTTACTACTACTCTGAGCCGTCATATGTAGGCGGCGGTCAGTCCTATGTTGCTCCGTCAAATACTGCTCCGTCAGCGTCGCTCATCAAGTCTGACGATAACATTGACGAAAAAACTCTTTCAAGCAACGACTGGTCGGATATCGCAAAAAATCTTAAAAATACCGACACATCGAGTTCTGACGGTGATGACTTTAACTTCATCAAGAACAATAACAGCAAGGGTGACAACGGTCATTGGATGTTCTATGTTTCACTCGTTTTACTCTCACTCGGTGTTGCAGGCATTGTGTACTTTGTAATTTCAACTGTTCTCAACAGAAAGAAGAGAGTCACAGTCGGCGGCAGAAGTAACGCTCCAAAGAGCAAATCTGTACAGCCACAGCGTTACAGCAGTAACGATGATTATGCCGATGATTACTCATCTTCAGGCAGAAAGTCCGAAAGACGCAGTAAGTACGATACTGCCGAAATTCAGCTTCCAAAGAACAACCAAAAGGGCGGAAGAAGATACAAGTAATTAGATAACTTTATAAAACAAAAGCAGTTCCAAAATCGGAACTGCTTTTTTGTTTGACTGTGTAATTAAAGGCTCTATGTCAATAGTTGGGGTAGCATTAAAACAGAAT
>ULSL01035732.1_pt1 | contig 14039 bp, 8 predicted proteins | sample 1956321 | NCBI WGS metagenome assembly ULSL01 (sample SAMEA4835707, study PRJEB28245) | human gut metagenome | biome: gut microbiome; material: fecal sample | place: Denmark | collected 2008
CTTAATTTTTTTGAAAAATTTTTGTAAGCTTAAAGTAAATTTAAGGCAGGACAATTATTATATAGACATAGAAAACAAACCAACCTATTAGGAGATGAGATATTATGAGCCAATTCCAAAGTATCTTTAAAAGATATGAGAAAAAATATATTCTCACATCTCGGCAAAAACAAAAAATCCTTGAAACTGCAAAGCCGTATCTCGCAAAGGATAAATATTTTCATAGCACTATTTGCAGTATATATTATGATACCCCGTCAAGATTAATGATTCGCAACTCTATTGAAAAGCCTATATATAAAGAAAAATTAAGACTTCGCAGTTATGGTACACCAAGTGCTGATGATAAGGTTTTCATAGAGCTAAAGAAAAAATATCGTGGTGTAGTTTATAAACGCCGTACAGCTATGACACTTCGTGAGGCGGAAATGTTTCTTTCTGGTAAGCTTTTGCCGAAAACACAGATTGAAAAAGAGCTTGCATGGGCATTGAAATATTACGAGGGCATAGAACCAGCAATGTTTGTAAGCTATGAGAGGGATTCTTATTGCGGTATTCAAGATTCAACCTTGAGAATTACCTTTGATAGTAACCCACTTATCAGAGAAGAAAGGCTTTCATTAGCTGACGGAATATGGGGAGAAAAAATTCTTCAGGACGGGCTTTATATTATGGAAGTTAAAACATCATATGCAATGCCACTTTGGCTTGCAGATGAGTTAGATAGATTAAAAATTTTTCCGTCGTCATTTTCTAAGTATGGTACGGGATACATAAATTCGTTGAAAAAACAAAATACATCTGAACTTGAAAATGTTCAAAAAATTAAGAAATTAGCATAAGGAGAGATTATAATGGATATTTTTAACAGCGTATTATCAAATCAGTCAACAGCGAGTTTTACAGAGGGTTCATTCTTCCTTTGTCTGGGTGCATCAATAGCTTTTGGATTGATTATTGCATTTGTTTATTCCTTCAGAAATTCAACTTCAAAAAGCTTTGTTATGACGCTTGCTCTGCTTCCTGCAATCGTACAAGTAGTTATAATGCTTGTGAATGGCAGTATCGGTGCGGGAATTGCAGTAATGGGAGCTTTCAATTTGGTTCGTTTCCGTTCTGTGCCAGGAAGTGCAAAGGAAATTTGCAGTATATTCTTAGCAATGGCAGTAGGCCTTGCAACAGGTATGGGTTATCTTCTCCTTGCAGGAATTTTGGCTGTTGTTATTTGTACAATTCAGCTTATCTTTAGCTTTATCAAAATCGGTGATAAGACTTCTGTTAAGAAGGAGCTTAGAATTACTATTCCTGAAAGCTTAGATTATACAGGCGTTTTTGATGAGCTTTTTGAGCAGTATACAAAGTCAAATGAGCTTGTAGAAGTAAAAACTGCAAATATGGGAAGTCTTTATAAGCTTAGATACATAGTTATACTTAAAGAGCAGAGCCAAGAAAAGCAATTTATAGATGACCTTCGCTGCAGAAATGGTAATCTTGAAATCTCTTGTTGCAGAGCGGCTTTTAATCAGGAAACATTATAATTTATGATAAAGGAGATTGATTGAAATGAAAGGTAAAAGAATTTTTGCGGTGTTAATGTCCGCACTTATTATAGTTTCAGCCTTTGCAGGCTGTTCAGGCGATTCTTCACAGACAACCTCTGTTACTTCTGAAAGCAGTAAAACTACTACAAGTTCAAGCAGTAGTTCGGAATCGAGCAAGACAGTTAAAGCGGAATCTGTAAATGCAAACTTTACTGCTCGTGATATGGATGTTGGTTACGAGGAAACAGATGCAGTTAAAATTTTTTGCAGCGGAAGTAAATTTAACATAAGTGGAAGTGGTGCAACGGCTAAAGACGGTGTGCTTACAATCAACAAGGAGGGTACATATGTACTGAGCGGTTCAATAGATGAGGGCAGAATAGTGGTAAATGTTACAGATAGTGAAAAGGTTCAGCTTGTTCTGAACGGCTTTACGATAAAATGCACAACACATTCACCGATATTTATAAAATCTGCGGATAAGGTTTTTATCACCATCAAAGACGGTACTAAAAATACTATAACAGACGGTACTTCTTATACAGACCTTGCAGACGATGAAAGCAATGTTGATGCAGCTATTTTCAGCAGAGCGGATATGACTATAAACGGCAGTGGTTCTCTGACCGTCAAGGGAAATATGAAAAATGGTATCGTTTCAAAAGATGATTTGGTGATTACAGGCGGTACGATTACTGTTAATGCAAAAAATAATGGTATTTGCGGTAAGGACTGCGTTAAAATTGCGGACGTCAATATTACAACAATTAAGTCCGAGGGTGACGGTATTAAATCTAACAATAGTGAGGATACTTCAAAGGGATATATTTATATCTGTGGTGGAAAAATCAACATAACCTCTACAACTGACGCTATCCAGGCAGAAACGACGCTTACAATAGAAAAAGGCGAAATTAATCTTAAAACTGGTGGTGGAAGCGAAAATTCCTCAAAGACCTCTGGAGGTAAGGACAATCCTCAATGGGGTAAGTGGGGACAAGAGGATTCATCTACAACGGAAGAAGATACTGCAAGTGCAAAGGGTCTTAAAGCAGGCGGTGATATAAAAATCAGCAATGCAACTATTACCACAGATACCTCGGACGATTCCATTCACTCAAATTCTAATGTTACCATAGAGAGCGGAACATTTAATCTTAAATCTGGTGATGACGGCATACACGCTGATACCTCAACAGTTATTAACAACGGTAATATTGTTATAGAGAAAAGCTATGAAGGCATTGAGGGTTCTAATGTAACTATAAATAGCGGTACAATAGAACTTACTGCAAGCGATGACGGAATAAATTCCGCAGGTGGCAGTGACAGCTCTTCTATGGGCGGAAGAATGGGACAAAACAGCTTTACCGAAAATTCTGATATTTATATAAAGATTACAGGCGGTAAGGTTACAGTTGATGCCTCTGGCGACGGGCTTGATTCTAACAGCAATCTCATAATCGAGGGCGGTGAAATTTATGTAAACGGTCCTACAAATGACGGTAACGGTGCTTTGGATTATGACGGCACAGCAACTATCAGCGGTGGAACTTTCGTTGCAGTTGGTAGTTCAGGAATGGTACAGGGTTTCTCGGATAGTTCAACTCAATGCTCTATTTTATATAATCTTTCAAGCAGTCATTCCGCTGGCGAAAAGATTACACTTGCTGATTCGAGCGGAAATGAAATTCTTTCCTATACATCAACAAAGCAATTTAGTTCGGTTGTTGTAAGTTCAGCAAAGATTACAAAGAGCGGAGCATACAAGCTTACTGTTGGTAGTGAAAGCTATGATATAGAAATGAGTTCGACAGTATATTCTAATGGCTCAAATGGCTTCGGCGGTGGCGGAATGGGTGGTAATAAGCCTGACGGCTTTGGTAGAGGCAACAATGGCAATCCTCCTGACGGAAATCCTCCACAAGTGCCAAATGGCGAAAATTCGGGAATGACACCACCTGATATGCCAAATGAAGAAATTTCAAGCACAAATACTTGAGATAGATTAGTTGATAAACTTCTCTAAGACAATTAAAGTTTAGATCAAGGCGGCGAGCCGCCGCTCCCAAGACGCGTAATCGCTCGACAAGTCTCGCTCGTAGTGAATTAGGAAAATCCGTTGCCGCGGATAACTAAATTACCAATGAGCTACCGATTAACTAACGCACTTTCCCAAGACAATTAAAAGTTTCGCGTGAGCCTTTTTAAAGGCTCACGGATTCCAAAGGCAGAGCCTTTGGTGGGTTTTAAGGGCGAAGCCCTTAACATCTCTTACTCCTTAAAGGGGGACGGACTATGTCCGCCCCCCCTTTTTGACTAATATTGCTAACAAAAGAAATAAGCGGCGGACTATGTCCGCCGCTCAAAGAGCAAAGAATGTTGGGCTTCGCCCAAAGGTATTTCGCTCTCTGCGGAGAGCGACAAGGGCGTTGCCCTTGACCCATGAGCCTTTGAAAAGGCTCATGCGAAACTTTTAAGTTTCTTTGGAAAGTGTGTTAGCTAAGGTTTAGTTAGTCGCACCTGCAAACTGGCTATTATACAGATTGGCATAGAAACCGTTTTTAGCCATAAGCTCATTATGATTTCCTTGCTCGACAATGTCACCGTTATTCATAACAAGTATTAAATCAGCATCTCTGATGGTACTAAGTCTATGTGCGATTATAAAGCTTGTTCTGTCCTTCATAAGATTATCCATAGCCTTTTGAATGAGAACCTCTGTTCTTGTATCAACAGAACTTGTTGCTTCATCAAGAATCAATATCTTAGGGTCGGCAAGAATTGCTCTCGCAATAGTTAAAAGCTGTTTCTGACCCTGCGATACATTGTTGGCTTCTTCGTTGAGAACCATATCGTATCCACCAGGAAGTGTTCTGATGAAGTGGTCAGCCTGTGCTGCCTTAGCCGCTTTGATGACATCTTCATCGGAGGCTTTAAGGTTGCCATAGAGGATATTATCCTTAATACTTCCGCTATAAAGCCAAGTATCCTGCAAAACCATTCCAAAGAGTGACCTTAAATCATCTCTCTTGAAATCTCGAATATCATAACCATCAACAAGAATAGCACCCTCGTTGACATCATAGAATCTCATAAGAAGCTTGACCATAGTTGTTTTACCAGCACCAGTAGGTCCGACAATAGCAATTTTTTGTCCAGGTTCGACAATAGCTGAAAAATCATTTATTATGATTTTATCGTCTGTATATCCAAAATGAACATGAGCAAATTGAACACTGCCCTCGATTGTGACATTAAGGTCTGAGTCTGGCTTATCACTTTCGTTAATTGTGATTGGGTGGTCGGATTCTGGAATTTCTTCATCTTCTTCGAGAAACTCGAAAACTCTTTCAGAAGCGGCAACAGTTTGCTGCAAAACATTTGAAATGTTTGCAATCTGCATAATAGGCTGTGTAAACTGTCTTACATACTGCATAAAAGCTTGAATATCACCGACAGCCAAGCCCTGACTTACTGCAAGATAACCGCCAAGAATACAAACTCCGACATAACCTATATTGGAAACAAAGTTCATAATTGGCTGCATAATTCCAGAGAGAAACTGTGATTTCCATGCGGACTCATAAAGCTTATCGTTATATTTATTAAAGGTTTCGAGAGATTCATCTTCTCCGCAGAAAGCTTTAACAACAGTATGACCGCCATACATTTCTTCAACATGGCCGTTTACATTGCCGAGATATTCCTGTTGATTCTTAAAATGCTTTTGAGATTTCTTGATTATTGCGATAATAAAGATAAAAGAAATAGGTGCTATGCAAAGTGTGATTAGTGTCATATAGAAGTTAATCGAGAACATCATAATAATAATACCAATCAGAGAGGTAACAGAGGTTATAATCTGTGTCAGACTCTGATTCAGCGATTGGCTGAGGGTATCTATATCATTGGTGATTCTTGAAAGAACTTCGCCGTTTGTTGTTCCATCAAAATATTTCAAAGGAAGTTTGTTGAGCTTCTTTGAAATATCTTTTCTAAGATTGTAGGTTACTTTCATAGAAACATCGGTCATAATGAAGCCCTGAATATAAGAGAATAAAGCACTTACTATATAAAGTCCTACAAGCCAGAGAATTATATTTCCTATTCCTATAAAGTCGATTCCTTCGCCACTTCCTGTGAATGATGACATAAGACCATTTGCGAGGATTGTAGTTGCATTTCCTAAGATTTTAGGACCAACAATGTTAAATATTGTCGAGCATATCGCAAATATAATAACGAGCGATACTCTGCCCTTATATTTGCCCATATATTTTAAAAGCTTTTTTGTACTGCCTTTGAAGTTTTTAGGCTTTTCAACTGCTCCCATAGGCCCTCTGCCCATAGGACCTCTGTGTTTCTGAGGTGAATTATTTACTTTTTCGCTCATTTTAATTCCTCCTCATTTAGCTGTGATGAAGCAATCTCACGATAGGTTGGACAGCTTTGCATAAGCTCTTTGTGAGTTCCCTTGCCCACCATCTTGCCTTCGTCAAGAACAATAATTTGTTCAGCGTCCATAATTGTACTTATTCTCTGTGCAACAATCAAAACTGTTGAGTCGCCTGTATATTTTTTAAGGGCTTTTCTGAGAGTGGCATCAGTCTTGAAATCGAGTGCAGAAAAGCTATCATCAAAGATATATACAGGAGCTTTTTTAGCTAAGGCTCTTGCGATACAAAGTCTTTGTTTCTGACCACCTGAAACATTCGTTCCACCTTGGGCGATAGGTGATTCATACTTTTCAAGCTTGGAATTTATGAAGTCCTCTGCCTGAGCAACTTTAGCAGCTTCGGCAATTTCGCTATCACTTGCATCTCTCTTACCATAACGGAGGTTAGATGCTATATCACCAGAGAAAAGCACACCCTTTTGTGGTACGAAACCGATTTTACTTCTAAGTTCGTGTTGGGTTATATCTCGAATATCAATACCATCAAAAGTGATTGAACCAGCTGTAACATCATAAAATCTTGGAATAAGATTTACAAGTGTAGATTTACCTGAACCAGTAGAGCCGATAAAGGCGGTCGTTTGACCAGGCTTTGCGGTAAAGCTTATATTCTCAATGACATTATCTTCTGCATTTCCATACTTAAATGAAACATTATTGAAAGAAATTTCACCCTTTGAATTTTCTCCGAGAGATTTTGGATTTTTGCTGTCTTTAATAGAAAGCTCACTCTCAAGAACCTCTGCTATACGAGATGCGGAAACAGATGCCCTTGGAATCATAATAAACATCATTGAAATCATAAGGAATGCCATTATAATAATCATTCCATATTGCATAAATGCCATCATATCACCAATCTGAATTTGAGCGGCTTCAATTTGATGAGCACCTACCCACACAATTAAAAGTGTAACACCATTCATAATAAGTGTAATGATTGGCATAAGTATGACCATAACCCTATTAACAAAGAGGTTTACTGAGGTTAAGTCTTTATTAGCTTTATCAAAGCGTTCTTCTTCGTTCTTCTGTGTGCCAAACGCACGAATAACCATCATACCTGTAAGGCTCTCACGGGTTACAAGGTTGAGCTTATCTACCATTTTCTGTATAGATTTGAATTTCGGCAGAGCAACTATACATATTACAACCATTACAATAATTAAGAGTACAATAGCAAGCAGAATTATCCAACTAAGTGAAACGCCCTGCTGTAATGCCATAATCATACCGCCTATGCCCATAATAGGTGCAAAGCAGATAAGTCTTATCGCCATAACGACAAACATCTGAATTTGTGTAATATCGTTGGTTGTTCTTGTTATGAGGGAAGCGGTGGAAAAACTATCAAATTCACGATTTGAGAAGCTTTCAACCTTTTGGAATAAATCTCGTCTAAGGTCTTTGGCAACACCTGCGGCAACCTTTGAGGCTATAAGACTAACCAAAATAGCGAAGATACCACCTGCAAGTGTTATCAAAAGCATATATACACCAATTTTAGCGATATAGTTGAACTGATACAGTCCCATATCAATGCCAACTTCCTTATAAAAAAGCTTGGTCATTGCACAGCCAACAGTGTTTATAATCTGATTATCAGCATTATTGCTATCATTGATATATCCATCAAACTTAGCTTGAGGTATCATAGAAAGCATAGGATTTATTTTATACATTTCTGTTATATCAGCATTTGATATATCCATATCTTTACTTGAGCTTGCTGATGTATTTCCTTGCTTTGCAAAATCCTGCATCATAGCAATAAGTGCTACACTCGCTTTTCCAAAGGTGTCATCAAGAGCAGACCTATCAGAATAATCTGTAAGGACATAGACGCCTTTTCCGCTTTCTTTTAGGATTGGGTAAGCATTTTCATAGTCCTTGGCAGAATCTGTTCCGCTCTCAACCAGCTTATAGGATTTTTCTATGAGCTTTTTTGAATTATCGCTCATAAAAGGTTTCAGAAGCGTCATACCGTCAGTACTGATTACTTCTGGGGAGGCATTTTCTACACCTGTATTCTGAATACCGACATTGACTATATCGGACATCAGGTTTGGAAGTACAAGCTCACAGACAGCCTCGCCAAAGAGAAAAAGTATTGCAAGAATTATCGCAACGATATGCGGCTTAAGATACTTTTTCAGCTTAAACATTCCGTATCATCTCCTTAAAACATGTATTAGTGTTGTGATACAAGTATAGTCATTAAAATTTATAATGTCAAGAAGACTTATAAAAAATATTGATTATGGCTTAGTTGACGGACTTTTTAAGGCGCTTAATGTTTAGGCTTTGCGGATTCCAAAGGCAGAGCCTTTGATGGGTTTTAAGGACGAAACCATTAATATCAAATAAGCAGACAATATCCGCACTTTTTTACTGATGTTACTTACAAACGAAATTAAGCGGTGGACAAATTCCACCGCTCAAAGAGCAAAGAATGTTAAAGGTATTGCCCTTAACACCTCTCAGGGACTCCGTCCCTCAGCCCCGCAAGCTTTTAAAAAAGCTTGCACAAAATTTTTGAGTGTCTTAGGGTAGTCGGTTAGTTAAAGTGTCGATTTAAATTTTGTATGAATTAAGGTTGGAGCTTTATGCTTTGTTGTTTTATGTTGAAAAAACTTTTCAATCTCTACTACAACAAGCGGTATAAACGATAAGCCCGCAACTATAAGCCATTGAACAGGTGAAAGAGGTACAGCTTTAAAAATCGTTGCTAAAGCTGGTATTGATATAACTGAAACTTGCATTATAACTCCGATTATAAAAGATAAAATTAACTTTGGGTTGGTGAATAACCCACCCTTAAAAATTGATTGTTCGCTTTTTATGTTAAAAGCGTGTATAAGCTGGCAAAGACTAAGTGAAGCAAAGGTCATAGTTCTGCCAACAACAGGTTCACCACCATTATCGAAGAAAACTCTGCCAATAGTAAAGGCAAGAAATGATAATGCACCAATAAAACAGCCCTCTATGGCAATGTTGAAAATCATTCCGTCAGCGAAAAGGCTCTTTTTTGCATCATTTGGTTTGCGTTCCATAATGTCTTGAGGAGTAGGCTCAACACCAAGAGCAAGTGCGGGCAAGCTATCAGTTACGAGGTTTACCCATAGTAATTGAATAGCAAAAAGCGGTGACGGAAGTCTTAAAAGAAATGCCGTAAATACAGTTATAATTTCGCCAATGTTGCTTGAAAGCAGAAAATGAACAGTTTTTTTGATGTTTTCATATATACCTCTACCTTCAGAAACCGCCTCTACTATTGTTGAAAAATTATCATCAGTAAGAATCATATCAGCCGCACCCTTTGCGACATCTGTTCCAGTAATACCCATAGCACAGCCTATATCGGCGGCTTTGAGTGCAGGAGCATCATTAACACCATCACCAGTCATAGCTACAACGGCAGATGCCGAACGAAAAGCTTTTACAATTCGCACCTTGTGTTCAGGCGAAACCCTTGCAAAAACCGAATATGAAAAAATGTTTCTTGTCAAATCTTCGTCTGAAATTTTATCAAGCTCCACACCAGTCATAGCTTTATCATTCCCAGAAAAAATGCCTAAATCCTTTGCAATAGCCTTTGCAGTTGCGATATGGTCGCCTGTTATCATAACAGGCTTGATTCCAGCGGTTTTACATCTTGCAACAGCGTGCTTTGCCTCTGGGCGAGGAGGGTCTATCATTCCGATAAGCGCTGTGAAAATCAAGCCTTTTTCAGCCTCATCAGCAGTTTTGGGAATAGTGGCTGTATCACGATAAGCAACTGCAAGAACTCTTAAAGCGTCTGATGCCATAGCTTCATTTTTTGAAATGACAGCTTTTCGGGAAATTTCGGTCATACCTCTGCCGTCTGAACTTGCCGAACACAGCGGAAGCAACATATCAGGAGCACCCTTTGTGATAATTCGATAACCGCCATTTTTTAGTTTATGTATAGTGGTCATACGCTTTCTTGTTGAATCGAAAGGAAATTCCTTTACACGAGGAAGCTCCTGTTCAAGCTTTTCTTTTTTACGACCAGCCTTCAGGGCCGCAAGAACCAAAGCTCCCTCGGTAGGGTCACCTGAGGCTGTACCGTCAGAGTTGATACGACTGTTGTTACAAAGTGTGCATAAAGAAAGAGCAAATACACCTTCGGGAGAATTAAAGCTTGCCGAACCCTTCGGAAGCTCTAAGCGTGTAACAGTCATTCTGTTTTGTGTAAGAGTGCCTGTTTTATCTGAACATATGACATTTGCTCTGCCGAGTGTTTCAACAGCTGGCATTCTGCGGACTATTGCCCGTCTTGCTGCCATTTTCTTTATGCCAAGTGCAAGAACTATTGTAACTACCGCAGGCAAGCCCTCAGGAATAGCCGCAACAGCAAGGCTTATTGAAATCATAAACATATTAAGTGGCGGAATTTGCTGTAATAAGCCGAGCACAAAAATTATTATACAAATTACAATAGCACCTATACCGAGCATTTTACCAGTTTTCGCAAGACTTTTCTGAAGTGGGGTCTTAGGGCTTTCCTCATCATTTATCATTTTGGCGATTTTTCCTACTTGAGTTCGCATACCTGTTTCAACAACAACAGCAAGGGCATTTCCTGAGGATATAATTCCAGTAGAGAAAAGCATATTGTGTCTATCACCGATAGGTGCAGATTTTTCACAGATTATATCAGCACTTTTTTCAGACGGAACAGCTTCTCCTGTAAGAGATGATTCCTCAGACTTAAGAGATGCTTCGGATATTATTCTTGCATCACAGCAAAGAATATCGCCAGTTTCAAGTACAAGAATATCTCCCGGAACGACCTCCTCTGATAAAATACTTTTTTCTTTACCGTTACGAATAACCTTTGCGTGTGGTGCGGATAATCTTTTAAGTGCTTCAATAGCTTTCTCTGCTCGATTTTCTTGAATAACGCCTGTTACAGCGTTTATTAAAACAATAAGTAAAATCATTATAGGGTCGATGAAATCTCCAGTTCCCTCGATTATAGCGGTTACAAATGAAACTCCAGCCGCAGCTAAGAGTATAAGAACCATAAAATCAGAAAACTGTGCTATAAATTTAGCAAATAGAGATGGCTTTTTAGGCTCGTGCAGGCGGTTTTTCCCATATTTTTCAAGTCTTTTTTTAGCTTCGGCAGACGAAAGTCCGTTTCTTTCATTTGTTTTAAGAGTTTTTATTACATCAGCTGAGGATTGAGTGTGCCAGTCCATTATTTTCAAGCTCCCTTCCGAAAATTCTTTATTAGCCATTATATTATTGTTGTCAGAATTTTATTCATTCAAAGTAAGAAATTACTCGTAAGCTTACAGATTTTCTCAAAATTATTATAAATTAATCATCAAGCTTCTATTAATTCTCATAATAGTCCTTTACGCCTAAACGTTTTTTGTAAAAAGTGCTTGGATTACATCATAATTTATGGTAATATAGATACAAATTACTATATTAACGCCCTATTTTTTATAAGGAGGCGACCCTATGAGAATTTCTTCCCTCTTGAATGAAGATGGTATCTTACTTAAAAGTAAACCAAAATCAAAAGAAGAAGTAATCAACACTCTTGTTGAATGTCATTTCAGGCTTGGCAACCTGAATGACAAAGATTCATTCAGAAAAGCTGTTTTAGAGCGTGAAGCAAGTACAAGCACTGGCATTGGTGGTGGTATGGCTATTCCCCACGCCATGACAGAAGCAGTTAAAAGACCTGCCATAACTGCTATGACAGTTGAAGATGGTGTAGATTTTAAATCTCTCGATGGTAAACCTGTAAACCTTATATTTATGATAGCAATGCCAAATGATGGCAAACAACATATGAATTTGCTTTCTCATTTAGCAACGCTTATGATGGATAAAAGCCTTTTTCCATCATTAACAGCCGTTGAAACTCCCGCCGAATTCATAGATTTCATAGATAAATTAGAGGATAAGCTTTTCCCAGATGAAGCTTCGGAAAAGCCAGAGCCCTTAGAAGAAAATAAAGGCTATAAAATTCTTGCTGTTACCGCCTGTCCTATGGGAATCTCACATACATATATGGCAGCAGAAGCTCTCGAAAAGACTGCAAAAGAAATGCACTATTCTATAAAGGTTGAAACAAATGGCTCTGCTGGTGCAGCAAATGTTTTAACTGATGAAGAAATAGAGAAAGCCGAAGTCATAATCATAGCCGCTGATAAAAATGTTGATATGGAACGCTTTAATGGCAAGCGTGTTTTTATAACTTCTGTTACTGATGGTTTAAGAAAGCCAAAGGAAACTATAAAAGCCGCTCTCAGCAATAAAGAGCTTTATAAATATAAAGGTGATACATCAGGAAGTGAATATATAAGTAAGCCGTCCATACCAATGCACGAAACTATTGCACATAAATGTTATAAGCACCTTATGAGTGGTGTTTCATATATGCTTCCCTTCGCCATTGGTGGTGGTATATTACACGCACTGTCATATTTTTTAGATATGATAATGCTTGGAAATTCCGCACTTGATTTTGGTGTATTTGGTACAGGAACACAGGTTTCCGCATTTTTAAATACTCTTGGAGAATATGCCTTTCAATGTATGATACCGATTTTCTCAGGCTATATTGCCATGAGTATTGCTGACCGACCGGGTCTTGCTATCGGTGCTGTCGGAGGTCTTATGGCAAATATAGGTATGACCTTCACTAATCCTCAAGGCGGCGTACCTTCTGGCTTTATTGGTGCGTTATTTGCAGGATTTTTCGCTGGTATTTTTATGTGGTTCTTAGAGCGTCTATGTTCACATATCCCAAAAAGTATAGCTGGCATAAAATCGGTCTTGATATATCCTGTTGCAGGTATGATTGTAATAGGCTTTGTTATGGGTGCTATAAATCCATTCGCCTCGCTATTAAATGAATATTTAATGTATGATTTGAATATGCTTGACGGAAATGCTAGAATAATGCTTGGTGCCGTTCTCGGCGGAATGATGGCTCTTGATATGGGCGGTCCTCTCAGCAAGGCTGCGTATCTCTATGGAACAATTTCACTTACTATGGGTAAATATGATGTTATGGCAGCGGTTATGGCTGGTGGCATGACACCTCCGCTCGGCATAGCACTTGCAACAACCTTCTTTAAAAGTAAATTTTCAGACGCAGAGAGAAAATCCGGTGCAGTAAACTATGTTTTAGGGCTGTGCTTTATAACAGAAGGAGCTATCCCCTATGCTGCGGCTGACCCCTTGGCGATTTTACCATCGTGTTTCTTAGGCTCAGTGCTTGCAGGAAATGTATCTATGTCCTTAGGCTGTACGCTTCAAGTTCCACATGGCGGAATCTTTGTAATTCCATTTATGGGAAACCCATCAGGATATTTATTTGCAATTTTATCAGGTTCACTTGCAACTATGCTTATAATTGCAGTACTAAAACGAAGAGAACCAATAAAAAAACATAGTTTAGATACAGGAATTTTTGATTAATCAAAAATGGATTTTATTATTAAAGATATATGGAGGAATATTAAAATGCTTAATAAAAAATTTACTATCATCTCAGCAGAGGGTCTACATCTTCGGACTGCTGGGATTCTGGCAAATGAACTGTGCAAATACGATTGTGATTCTGAAATTTTATATAAAGGCGATACGATAAATGCAAAAAGCCTTTTAAATATAATGGCGGCTTGCATTAAATGTGGTGACGAAATCGAGCTTCAATGCAATGGTATAGATGAAAAAGAAGCTATTGAAAAGGCTGAAAAACTCATAGCATCTGATTTTAATGTTGATTAAAACAAATATCAGACCTATTTAGTATTAATACAATCAAAAAAGTTATCAAACGGGTGAACACAGTTCGCCCCTACGCTTTTTCTGTAAAATACTTAAAAGTTTCGGTGGCGTGCCGCCACTGTCAAGACGCGGAATCGGTTTTGCAAGCAAAACCTCGACATTTTAAATCGACTTGTGTTGACGCGGTTGAAGTAATTACCAATTAGCTTAATGAACTTTCCCTAAGACACTTAAAAGTTTCGCTCGAGCCTTTTCAA
>ULSL01071313.1_pt1 | contig 14016 bp, 7 predicted proteins | sample 1956321 | NCBI WGS metagenome assembly ULSL01 (sample SAMEA4835707, study PRJEB28245) | human gut metagenome | biome: gut microbiome; material: fecal sample | place: Denmark | collected 2008
ATAGCTGAGTTTGCCATTATATATAAAAAATATATTTATAATTTTTCTCAGAATTTGGAGAATGAGACATTCAGTAAAAATGATAATCTGAAAAGACTTTTATTGATTATGGATAAATTTAAAATTCAAATGTTTTATCCTGTCGTACTAAAGCTGCTTTCAGAAAATGTCGTTCATTGTGATTTAAAGAAAAAAGAGGTGGAAAGTGACTTAAACAGTGGTAAATGTACTACAGGCGCACATTGTCTTGAGACCTATATAGTCCGCCATAAAATTACAGGTTCGAGTACTTCACAGTATTCAAAAAAATGTTTGGATGTAATCAGAAACGGTTTTTCTGTTCTCTATTCAGACGCTAAATCAAATAAAGTGCAGATTATTAACGATGAAAATGACAGGATAAGGGAGGAGCTTGAGCACCCTAAAACCGATGTCGCAAAGATGCTTCTATTTTGTCTCGAGCTTGAAAAATGGGATGAAAAGGATGATATAAGTTCATTTTCATACAATTTTGAATTGGAACATATTATGCCGAAACAGTGGGAACAGTATTGGGCTTTGACGAGGGGAAATTCATCTCCTGATGAAAGAAATGCAGCGATTAACAGCATAGGGAATATGCTTTTGCTGAGCCAGGGGTTGAACAAGCACATCAAAAACAGGGAATTTCGTATAAAGGTAGAAGGTGAAATAAAAGGAAAGAAGAAACTGGAGGGTTATAAGGATAAGACACAGTTAAAGACTACAAAAGAAATAATAGATGCGTACAATAATGGAAAAACAGATTGGACTGAGACAGATATACATAACAGGACGCATGAAATATATGAGGCTGTAATTTTACATTGGAATATAGAATAAAGGGAGAGGAGGCAGAAAAAATGGGCAATGTCGATGAAAAACTGGTCAAATCAGTCATGTTTGAAATCCTTCATCTTGAGCGAAAGAACCTGAGAACTAAGGCACTCACTGACCAGAAGATGTCGGAGGAGATAGGGAAGATTATCAGTGAAAATCTGAAACTAAGCAAATAATGGGGAGGAGAAGGTACGAATGAAGTTTAAGACACTTAAAATGAAGAATTTTATGCGTTACAAGGGTGTGAATGAGATTGATTTTAGCTGCGACGAGGAGCACAATGTTACGGTGGTATTGGGGGATAACACCGTCGGCAAGACGACGATAGCGCAGGCATTCCGCTGGTGTCTGTATGGGGCGATTATGACCGAGCGTGGAAAGAAGGAGAGCGATTATCAGCTGCTTAATAACGATGTCCTCGCAAAGCTCGATGCGAACAGGACAGCTACGGTGTTCGTTGAGATAACGGCGACGGACAATGAACATCTGTATACCGTTCACAGGGAGATTGAGTACATGAGAGTGTACCCAAAATTTCTCGCGAAGGAGTCCTACAAGACTTTGAAAATGTATATCGCCGATGTGGACAGCCCTGACATAAAGCGCGAGGTTGAGCCAGGTGTAAATCATGTCAAAATCGACGAATTTATAAACGAGCTTTTTCCTAAAAATCTGTCGCATTATTTTCTCTTTGACGGTGAGCGATGGGGCGATTTTGCACTGAACGGAGTTCGCGAAAATATCAAGGAGTCAGTGCATATTTTAACGGGTCTGTCCGCGTACAAAGCGGCAATGATGCACCTTAAGGATATGGGAGACAACTCTGTAATTAAAAAATTCAGGAAAAATATTCAGGGCAAAGGAAACATATATGACGACTATGAGCGTGACAAGACAAGATTGGAGCGGGATATTGAGAGATGTCAGAAGCAGATAGAAAGCCTGGACGCGACAATCAGCCTTTGTAATAAAAAGTGTGAGGAGATTGAGCTGTATCTGGAGGCGAACAAGGACACGGAACAGCTTCAGCAGGCATATAGGCAGTGCCAGAGCGTGATTAGGGCGCAGAGTGAAAGATATCTCGCAAATTACAGGACGTTTGTGCTCGAGTATAACGCAAATGCGTACAGAATGTTTGCAAAGCCACTTATCGAGGCTTCGTTAAGGTTGGTAAAATCGATAGCGGGCGAGAGGCGTGACATACCGCATATGAGGCAGGCGAGCATTGATTTCATAATAAGGAGCGGGCGGTGCATATGCGGAACCCCGATAACGAAGGACTCCTATGCACTCGAATGTCTGCTTGAACAGAGAAATTACCTCCCGCCTGCCGACATGGGTTCTCTTCTCGGGGAATTTGAGAAAACCGCCAACCGCTGGAACAGGGGCGAAGATGATTTGTCCGAGGAAGCGGCAAAGGTTGACGACAGTGTCAGGGACTATGAGGAAAACTGTATCCAGCTTCAGAAGATTGAACAGAAAATGAGCCGGAATATTAATTTTTCCGAAAAGAGGGCTGAGCTCAAGCGCTACAGGAATGAGGCGAACAGCGCTGCGCTGAAAAAGGGTGAGCTAAAGAGCGCCATAGCATCAAATCAGAGCAGAATTCAGAGCATTGAAATCCAAATGAGAAATCAGGAGGCTAAAAATGCCGAGAATGAAAAGTGGCGGAGAAAGATTGAACTTGCGGAAGCTGTGTACGACAAAATCAGTGCTGACTTTTCCGAGCGGGAGAAGAAAATTTTTAATGACTTTAACAATGAAATACAAGAAAATTTTTCAAAGATGTTTAACGCAAAGGACAAGAAAATAAAGCTTACCGAAAATTATGAGATACAGATGTGCTACAAGACTGACATAGGAGGCTACAGGGAGGAGAAAAATCTGTCCGAGGGAGAGAAGGTTGCCAGAAATTTTGCATTCATTGTCACGATAATGGACTACAGCCGCCGTAAGAAGCTGGAGTACAACAGCGGCAATGCAGATATGGACAATGACGGAAAAGACACGCTCCCTATCGTTCTTGACGGACCATTCTCAAAGCTTGGCGAGGAGAATATTTCACTCGTGGCGAATGTGCTTCCGCAGGTTTCGGAGCAGGTGATTGTGTTCATGCTGCGAAAGGACTGGGCGTACACGGGGCTGGACAAATATGTCGGGGCAGAGTATTCGATTGACAAGAAGCCCGATGAGAGCTTCGCATCGATAAGAAAGGTGGACAGGACGTAGTGGCGGATTTTGAATTTTTTAAAAAGCAGTTTGAGTTTGTAGGTAAACATGCTCGTATGGTTAGTGAACTTTGCGTTTCCAATGATTATGAACATACATATTTCAAGAGATATATAGATGTATATATTTTTGCTGCCATAATAGGCATAAGGATTGACAGAAAGGCTTCGCGGGATTATTCACCTGTTGAGACTAAGAGTATTTTGCCGGAGCAGATGATAAATGCCAAGGAGGACTTGGATTTCATAATGCAGATGATGGTGATGCTTGACCCGGCTTCCGGTGCGACGGACGAGGACAGGGTGCGCGAGGCATTCAGGGGCGCTCAGACAAAGGAAGAGTATGACAGGCTTATGGGAACCTTCAACGACTATGTGAGAGGAGGCGTAGAGGAACTCTATGAGAGGCTTGTTGTACGCAAGCCCGACTCCGAGGACAGATTCTACGACGAAAAGACGGCTAACCTGATGGCACTCTATGACAGGTTTGCGCCTAAGGAGAAGTGAAAATATTATCATATACAAATATAGTTGATTTCTAATAAAAAATAGACAAATTTACAAAATAAGTCTTTACTTTTCTAAATAGATGAGATATAATAAAAGCACGTTATATCATACCAAGCGATAAACGGTTACAACAATAAGGTCGCCGCCTTTGGTGGTGTACCTCAAAGCTCTAATCCCATCTAAAGTGAATACTTTAGGTGGGATTATCTATTTTACGCGGAAAGGAATACTTATGGAGGAAATTATGCATTTAAACAGAAAAGCAGAGGTACCTAAGCCGACAGATTTGAATTACAGAATAGGGCTTGATATAGGTATCGCGTCGGTCGGGTGGGCTGTGCTTGAGAACAACACCCATGACGAGCCGTTCAGGATTATTGATTTGGGAGTGAGGATTTTTGATACGGCGGAGCAGCCTAAGACGGGGGCGTCGCTCGCACTGCCAAGGCGTGAGGCGCGTTCAGCCAGAAGGAGGCTCAGAAGGCGCGGGCACAGATTAGAGCGCATCAAGAAGCTTTTTGAGGCGGAAGGACTTATCAACATTGAGGAGTTTGAGGCACGCTACAAGAGAACAGGGCTGCCTGACGTGTATAAGCTAAGATATGAAGGTCTTGACAGAAGGCTTACTAATGATGAGCTGGCACAGATTTTGCTGCATATTGCTAAGCATAGAGGATTTAAGTCTACGAGCAAGGCGGCAGACGGAGCCGATTCGGATACTGGAGAGGTTAAAAAGGGTATAAGTGCTAACAAGACACTTATGCAGGAGAAGAGATACCGCACGGTCGGTGAGATGATTTATCTTGATGAAAAATTCCGCACTGATTGTCCTTGGAATGAAAACGGATACATACTCACACCACGCAATAAGTCGGGTGATTACAAGCACACAGTTCTTAGAGATATGCTTGCCGATGAGGTGATGAAGATATTTAAGGCGCAGAGAGCGTTGGGAAATGATGCTGCTACAGAAAAGCTTGAAAGGGCATATCTTGACATTATGCTCAGTCAGCGTTCATTTGACATGGGACCTGGCGCTCCGAGCAGGTACGCCATGGAGGGCTTTGAGGACAGAGTCGGGTTGTGTACCTTCGAGGGTAAGAACGGAGAAAAGCGTGCTCCAAAAGCTGCTTATACCTCTGAGTTTTTTGTGGCGCTTGAGAAGATAAACCATACGAAAATAGTGTCTGCCGATGGGAGTACAAGATTTTTTACGAGCGATGAGCGCCATGCCATTATAGCTCTTATGCACAGGCAGCAGACGGTAAAATACACCGCTGTGCGTAAGACGATTGGTTTAGCGGAGGAGGATAAGTTCTATAATCTTAATTATAGTCAGAAATCGGGAAGCAAAAAATCTCCTGAAGATACAGATTTCGTGAAAATGGAGAACTATCACAAGATACGCAAGGCTCTTAGGGAAGAGGTTGCATCGGAACATTTGTCACCGGATAAGATAAAGCTGTATGACGACATAGCTAGGATACTTACATTGTACAAGAACGATGACAGCAGAATAAGGCGTTTGGCTGAACATGATATCGCTTCGGAATGTTATGATGCATTGCTGGAAATGTCACCGAGTAAATTTCATAATCTGTCACTCAAGGCCATGGGAAAAATTATCCCGTTTCTGCTTCAGGGAAATACTTACGATAAGGCTTGTGAGCTTGCAGGGTATGATTTCAGGACTGAGAATAACGGCGAAAAGTCGATTTTGTTAAAAGGTAAAAATATCACCAACATTGTAAATGATATCACGAACCCTGTTGTCAGACGCTCGGTATCGCAGACCATCAAGGTCATAAATGCGATTATACTCGAGTATGGCAGTCCACAGGCTGTGAACATTGAGCTCGCAAGAGAAATGTCAAAGGATTTCGATGAGAGAAGGAAAATGAAGTCTGACATGGAGACGAGAGAGAAGGAAAATGACAAGGTTTTAAGTCGCGTCAGGGAATACAAGCCAAATCCGACTGGGCAGGATATAGTAAAGTTCCGTCTTTGGGAAGAGCAGGGAGGAGTATGTCTTTATTCGGGAGATAAGATTGATATAAATGACCTTTTCTCATCGAATGGAGGGTATGATGTTGACCATATATTGCCATACAGCATTACCTTTGACGACTCATATCGCAATAAAGTACTTGTGAAGGCTTCGGAGAACAGGCAGAAGGGCAACAGGACACCTTATGAGTATATCATGGCTGAAAAAGGCGAGCAGGCGTGGAACGAATATGAGACTCTGGTAAGAAATACGGTTAAGGATTATAAAAAACAGCTTAAGCTCCTAAAAAAGCATATATCTGACGAGGAGAAAGCAGAGTTTAAGGAGCGTAACCTCACAGACACAAAATACATAACAAGAATTATTTACAATATGATACGCCAGAACCTTGTATTAAAACCTTACTTCAATCTCGAGAGGGAGAGAAAAAAGCAGGTTATGGCTGTAAACGGCGCTATAACGCATTATCTCAGCAAGAGATGGGGACTCGCTGGCAAGGACAGACGCACCGACACCCATCACGCACAGGACGCTGTTGTCATAGCATGTACAACCGATGGAATGATTAACAGGATATCCCGCTATTCAAAGGGCAGAGAGTTAGCTTATTCGAGAGGCTTCGGGTTCGTGGACGAGGAGACGGGAGAAATATTAAACCGCGACAATTTTTCACGCGAGGACTGGGATGAGAAGTTCGGCGTAAGGCTTCCGATGCCATGGGAGCATTTCGTAGACGAGCTGGATATTCGTATGTCAAGATATAGCACAATGGGAGAAGGTGTTTCCTCGGGAACGTCGCCGAGAGAATTTATTCTGTCGCACAGAGATGTGTTTAACTGGATAAATTATCCTGAGTGGATGTTTGTTGAGGGCAGACCGGGACGCAGGGGCGTACTTGACGGAATATTTGTCTCGCGAATGCCAAATCACAAGGTCAGCGGACAGGCACACGAGGAGACTATACGGTCGGCGAAGTATTATGAGGACGGAGGAAGCGTCTTTGAAACCGGCGGTTATGTGGTGACGAAGAAATCTATTCAGGATATCAAGCTGAAGGATGGCGAAATAAAGGAGTTTTTTAACCCAGACAGTGACAGACTGCTCTACGAGGCACTGGTCGACCGACTTAATCAGTACGGAAATGACCCTAAAAAGGCTTTTGCAGAGCCGTTCCATAAGCCAAAGTCGGATGGAACTCCGGGACCTGTGGTCAAGAAAATTAAGGTGTTTGAAAAGCAGACATCAGGAGTGCTTGTAAGAGAGGGAAATGGGATAGCAGCCAATGGCTCCATGGTCAGAATTGATGTGTTCTGCGAGGAAAACAAGGGTAAGAAAAAATACTATTTTGTCCCGATTTACACGGCTGATGTGGTGAAGAAAAGGTTGCCTAATAGGGCGGCGACACAGGCAAAAATGCCTTCAGAGTGGCGTTTGATGAATGACGAGAATTTTATTTTCAGCCTTTATTCGAGGGATTTGATTTATATTGAGAGTGATAAGGGAGTCCAGACGAAGGATATTGACAATGTGACGGGCAAAGTGGAAAAAATGTATGCTTATTACACTGGAGCTGATACAAGTACTGCGAGCATTGCGGGAAAATTACATGATAGTAGTGCCATGTTTAGGGGGCTTGGTATTCAGAGTTTGAGAAAGTTACAAAAATGTCAGATAGATGTATTAGGAAATATCTCATTTGTAAGTAAAGAAAAAAGAATGACATTCAATTAGTTTTCGGGAGGTATATATGGGATATCGTAACATAAAGATTGACAGTTCTGTAGGTCTGCATATCAAAAACGAGCAGTTGGTGATAGGTGAAAAGGGCGTCAGTTTTCCGCTGGAGGATATTAACTGCGTTCTGATAGAAAATCAGGCTGTTGCGATATCAGCATATATGCTTTCGGAGTTTGCAAAACAGGGAATTGCATTGTATGTCTGCGATGAAAAACATCTTCCAAATGCGGTTCTTCTTCCGATGGTGAAGCACAGCAGACATTTCAAACTGCTCATCAAGCAGATTGAGGTTGGAAAGCCGTTGATTAAGCGGTTGTGGCAGCAGATTATTGTGTGTAAGATAAAAAATCAGGCATTGTGTCTCAAAGAGATGGGGCTTGACGGATACGAAAAGCTTCTTTCGATGACAAAAGAAGTGCAGTCAGGGGACAAAACGCACGTTGAGGCAAAGGCAGCGGCGTACTATTTTCGTGTTTTGTATGGCGATGAATTTACAAGAGCAGATGAGTGTATTGTAAATTCTGCGATGAACTACGCATATGCGATAATAAGGGGGCTGATTGCAAGGTCAGTTGTGTGTTATGGTTTAGAGCCCTCGCTCGGAATGTTCCATCACAGCGAACTGAATGGTTTTAATCTGGCAGATGACCTTATTGAAGTGTTTAGACCATTGGTTGATTTGTATGTGGCAAGCCATTTTGACATTTCGGAGGTTGATGCCGATTTGACGCCGCAGATAAAGAGAGGGTTATTTAATATAATTAACTATGATATGTCAGTGAAAGGAGAGAAGCGCATTGTCAGCAACTGTATTGACATGCTTGTCTACAGCTATAGTGGGGCGATACAGGGAAACAGAACGGACCTGGAACTCCCGGAATTGATACCGTTGCAGGTGCATAGCTATGAATAAATTTATGAGACTGATGGTATTTTTTGATTTGCCTGTCGTAAAGGACAGGGACAGGAAAGCGGCAGCAAAATTTCGCAGATTTCTTTTAAAAGACGGATATATTATGGTTCAGTGGTCTGTATATTCAAGATTATGTAATGGCGCGGATTCAATCGAGACGCACAAGCAGCGCTTAAAGCAAAATTTGCCTCAAAAAGGAGCGGTTCGCTGTCTGATATTGTCTGAAAAGCAGTATTCATCTATAGACATTCTTTTGGGAACATCGACCTTCCACGATATGGACGAGTCTACGGATTTGATAAATATTTTTTGAAAAAAGAATGGTTTGAGGATTAAAAATCATAAATGTGACTTGTTTTTTTGCATGAAAATCCCCGTGAGTATAAGTAATCACGGGGATTTTTCGTTCCCTATTATATCATACCAAGCGATAACTGGGAACAACAACAACAGTCACACAGGCAGCCAAAGCTCCATAATTATATCATACCAAGCGATAACTGGGAACAACAACTGATGAGCTGAACATGGTTGATGAGGTCAAATTATATCATACCAAGCGATAACTGGGAACAACAACTACCTTGTCTATTCTTATCTGATCTTCTCTATTATATCATACCAAGCGATAACTGGGAACAACAACCAAAGAGGACGTGATACAGGCAGGGGACAATTATATCATACCAAGCGATAACTGGGAACAACAACATACAGGGATAAGGGCAATATACTTGCGGATTATATCATACCAAGCGATAACTGGGAACAACAACACACATAATTGAAAATACTGATATGTTCGAATTATATCATACCAAGCGATAACTGGGAACAACAACAAGTGCTATTATCACGGTGCGGAAATGATAATTATATCATACCAAGCGATAACTGGGAACAACAACTCTCTGCCTGTTCTTCCTCGCTGTGGCTTGATTATATCATACCAAGCGATAACTGGGAACAACAACTCCTATTGCTGCCGCTACCGCCACAATAGAATTATATCATACCAAGCGATAACTGGGAACAACAACATAAGAGAACTAAATGCAATGTTTCACGCGATTATATCATACCAAGCGATAACTGGGAACAACAACTGGTGTAGCACCCGCTGATAGGGTCTATCCATTATATCATACCAAGCGATAACTGGGAACAACAACAACTAATAATTCCATATTCTTGCCCCGCCTATTATATCATACCAAGCGATAACTGGGAACAACAACATTTAAGCTTATTAGCTTATTCACGCACACATTATATCATACCAAGCGATAACTGGGAACAACAACGTCCGACACTCCAGAGTATGATAAGTTAGTATTATATCATACCAAGCGATAACTGGGAACAACAACAGCGTCAACAGTTAAAACTGTTGCCTTAGTATTATATCATACCAAGCGATAACTGGGAACAACAACAACTATCGAATAAGCCAATAGTTGCGCTAAATTATATCATACCAAGCGATAACTGGGAACAACAACGACCAAGCTCTTCGGCGAGAATGCAGCTCCATTATATCATACCAAGCGATAACTGGGAACAACAACAGTCAAGAATGATGGTAGTGACACCACGAATTATATCATACCAAGCGATAACTGGGAACAACAACACAATGAGGTTAAGGCGGCTACCACAGCGGATTATATCATACCAAGCGATAACTGGGAACAACAACAAAGAGGACGAAGATATAGTGCCGTCTGGTATTATATCATACCAAGCGATAACTGGGAACAACAACCAGGAGTAATTATTGCTTCGTTTGTTTTAATTATATCATACCAAGCGATAACTGGGAACAACAACAAAACGCCTGATTACAGCGTTTACATGAAATTATATCATACCAAGCGATAACTGGGAACAACAACCCACAAATGCGTCATTACAACTATAAATAATTATATCATACCAAGCGATAACTGGGAACAACAACGATTAGCGGTCAAGCGAAGCAAGGGCAGTAATTATATCATACCAAGCGATAACTGGGAACAACAACTGTTCCGGAATTAAAAGTATGTTCCCTTGAATTATATCATACCAAGCGATAACTGGGAACAACAACGCAGCCGAGACCGCTTGAGCTGTCAGATAAATTATATCATACCAAGCGATAACTGGGAACAACAACTAAAGAAGAATAAGCAGTTAAAAAGAGAAATTATATCATACCAAGCGATAACTGGGAACAACAACAAAATTCTAGTCCGATTTTCTCAATAAGTATTATATCATACCAAGCGATAACTGGGAACAACAACATAGATTGCATAAAAGAGATTATCACCTATATTATATCATACCAAGCGATAACTGGGAACAACAACGGATGTGGTGCTGATTAAAATATACCCCAATTATATCATACCAAGCGATAACTGGGAACAACAACGATTCAAGAACAAGGAAATCACCACGACACATTATATCATACCAAGCGATAACTGGGAACAACAACTCACTCAAGGCAGTAGAGTTCATGGGATATATTATATCATACCAAGCGATAACTGGGAACAACAACATAATTTTGTCATCGCACTGCACAAATTTATTATATCATACCAAGCGATAACTGGGAACAACAACCAGGCTTGATAAATTCCATAACAGCGGTATATTATATCATACCAAGCGATAACTGGGAACAACAACAAAAGCGCATAACAGGCGGCGCGGATATTTATTATATCATACCAAGCGATAACTGGGAACAACAACTGGGTTTTATTATTTTTTACTAAAACAAAAATTATATCATACCAAGCGATAACTGGGAACAACAACCAATGACATCTGGTTTTCTGACCATCATCTATTATATCATACCAAGCGATAACTGGGAACAACAACTTATAAGGCTTGCGGAATGAATATGGATGAATTATATCATACCAAGCGATAACTGGGAACAACAACCAGGAAACTTATCATAAAGCCTTTTTCTGAATTATATCATACCAAGCGATAACTGGGAACAACAACTATCAACATGAAAGGCGGATGTGCCAAGACATTATATCATACCAAGCGATAACTGGGAACAACAACACGTGTACTTGGGCGATAGGGGGTGCGTGGATTATATCATACCAAGCGATAACTGGGAACAACAACCTTAAACAGTGGCTATCGAATTTGATTAAGATTATATCATACCAAGCGATAACTGGGAACAACAACAGTATAATATATAAAAGCAAAGGAGGGTTTATTATATCATACCAAGCGATAACTGGGAACAACAACTATCAACACCCCATTCCAACCAATCATTTTATTATATCATACCAAGCGATAACTGGGAACAACAACCTCTGTTATGTATTCGCCCTCTATCCATATATTATATCATACCAAGCGATAACTGGGAACAACAACCGCACAACTGCGACTGGAAGACCACTGATGATTATATCATACCAAGCGATAACTGGGAACAACAACAGAAGTCGGCGCAGGAGTTCCAGAAGCTGATTATATCATACCAAGCGATAACTGGGAACAACAACGATAATGACTGGGGAAAATGAGTTTGCAAAATTATATCATACCAAGCGATAACTGGGAACAACAACATCGTCAATCATAATCTTTTCGCCCCCTTAATTATATCATACCAAGCGATAACTGGGAACAACAACAGGTATTACCTTTTCGCTTAACCATTCAAATTATATCATACCAAGCGATAACTGGGAACAACAACTGTGGTGCCGCCCGGAGCTGACGGTTCCGAATTATATCATACCAAGCGATAACTGGGAACAACAACCCATCACAACGGTGGAGTGTGGTCTTTGCATTATATCATACCAAGCGATAACTGGGAACAACAACTAACAGCCGACCAACCAAGATACACTGGCATTATATCATACCAAGCGATAACTGGGAACAACAACGCAGTCAATGACAGTTTACAGCGACGTGTTATTATATCATACCAAGCGATAACTGGGAACAACAACTGTAACGCACGAAAATTTACAACCGATAGATTATATCATACCAAGCGATAACTGGGAACAACAACAGGAACGGGCAGTAATGGTACTCCTAGCGGATTATATCATACCAAGCGATAACTGGGAACAACAACAGGGTTAGCAACCATATAAACAGGTACATATTATATCATACCAAGCGATAACTGGGAACAACAACTGTTGAATATCTCCGTTGTCGGTATAAATCATTATATCATACCAAGCGATAACTGGGAACAACAACGTAATGCGAGTAAAAATGTGTGGTAGACATATTATATCATACCAAGCGATAACTGGGAACAACAACTGTAATTGGTGGTCATTGCAAGGACTTCAATTATATCATACCAAGCGATAACTGGGAACAACAACGATCCGAGATCTAGCCTCACAGGGTTTAGATTATATCATACTAAGCGATAACTGGGAACAACAACGATTAGCGGTTAAGGTGCTATGCCGTATTATTATATCATACCAAGCGATAACTGGGAACAACAACAGCCGGATTTTCAGGTTGATAAATAGGGTTATTATATCATACCAAGCGATAACTGGGAACAACAACAGCCGGATTTTCAGGTTGATAAATAGGGTTATTATATCATACCAAGCGATAACTGGGAACAACAACAAGCGGCGCGCGGTATTATGTGGAACCGTTATTATATCATACCAAGCGATAACTGGGAACAACAACATTTATCATTGTTTTCTTGATTTTGCTGAATTATATCATACCAAGCGATAACTGGGAACAACAACCTGCGCAGTAAATACATGCATGTATTCTGATTATATCATACCAAGCGATAACTGGGAACAACAACACCTGTCTCATCGGTGCAGGTGGGGCAGTTATTATATCATACCAAGTGATAACTGGGAACAACAACAGATATTTGCACGATTGTAGCAGACGCACAATTATATCATACCAAGCGATAACTGGGAACAACAACTAAAAATTTATCAAGAATTTTGAGTGTGTAATTATATCATACCAAGCGATAACTGGGAACAACAACGTGCAAGGAACTTCCTGATGATGTGGTGGTATTATATCATACCAAGCGATAACTGGGAACAACAACCGAGTGGCTTCAAGGCTCGGATGTAAAAGATTATATCATACCAAGCGATAACTGGGAACAACAACCCATGAGAAAATACTCATTTTCGCCAATTAATTATATCATACCAAGCGATAACTGGGAACAACAACCCTGAAAGACATCTATCGGGATTCCGGCTATTATATCATACCAAGCGATAACTGGGAACAACAACCAAGAACCTGTTTTGCTGTCTTTTCATCGAGTTATATCATACCAAGCAATTACCTCCTCCCATGCTTCGGTGGACTCAAGATGAGCAATATACCACAGATTGAGAAGAATACTACCAGGATTGGGACAATGTGAAGCACCAGAAATACTGCGGCGGCAATCAAGGCAATAAGAATTAAAATAATAATCAAGATAATCATTTGTCGGGTCTCCTTGAAAGTGAAAACAGTGATTTTATGATTCTTTTTGATTATATATCATTGCACTATGATTGTGAACAATAATTTTGCAAAAATATAACAATTAAGCTGCTATTGAAGTTTTGGCAAGATTGGAATTATTATTCAAATAAACTATCCAAGAAAACTATTTAATAATTGAATCTTGTCATTGACTAAGCAAAAACATTTTACTACAATAAATAGAGAAAATCAGAGGAATGCCAGAGGATAAA
>ULSL01013941.1_pt1 | contig 13922 bp, 10 predicted proteins | sample 1956321 | NCBI WGS metagenome assembly ULSL01 (sample SAMEA4835707, study PRJEB28245) | human gut metagenome | biome: gut microbiome; material: fecal sample | place: Denmark | collected 2008
ACATCTAATTACTTATTTCTGGAAGGCAAATAGCTATGAATTTGGTGAACTCCAGAACCTTATCATCCAGTTGATTTCAAAGATCTGTCGAAATTCTTCCGTAGAAACTACATCTGCTATTTCTAATTTCATTAAATCGAGATGTCCGGATTTGTCAACTCGAATCATGGTGCGAGAAGATAAATCTGTTTATAGCAACGTGCCTACTTTTTCTGAGGCGATCAAAGTAAATCGAGTCTCGACATTCTTTTCATTTTCAAAATGGAAACTTGCAGTAATTCGACAGAATTGGCCAAATATTAACAATATAGTCTTCGACTTATATCCATTGTTGGCCACACCTGGTGTTCAGAATCTTGATTTTTATCAAGAATTCCTCAAGGGATTTTTTGAAAACTATGACAACAGTGCGATGGTTAAAGCGAATCCTTCGTTATTTTCAAAGCTGCTCTGTGATGCGTCTAAGTTCAAGTTCTTGAATAATCCTGTCGATTATCTAAGTAGCCAAAATGATCTCGATTCTCTTAGAGAAGTACCTGAAATCCCTTATCTGATTTCTCGATGCCCATCTGAAGCCCTTCGATGCGCTATTAATTTATATTCTGGAATGGAAAAAAAGTGTCAGAAATTTAATGAATTTATTTCTGGAAAGACGGTAGCTGTTGTTGGAAATTCTCCTTGTGAATTGAATTTGAACAAGGGGACTCAAATCGATGACCATGATATTGTAATTCGGTTCAATAATTTCTCATCGGCACCTGAATTCAAAAAGGATTATGGTACGAAATGCAACGTTTGGGCTATTACACCTACAATAGAATCGCTTCGTTACAGAGAGTCGTTGACTTCGTTTGACTATATTCTCTTGCCGTTGTCAAACCGGTACATATCAATGTCAAGGTATAAGTTCTTGGAGAATATTTCAATTTCAGGTGCGAATCTGGCTACTTTCCCGACAGAAAAGTGTCTTACAGATTTTAATATGCGTGTGGTATCATTGGGCATGCTTACACTTAATTATCTTATTAATAACTGCACGCCTGCGAAGATTGATATTTATGGCTTTAATCTTAGTGAACAATTGCAAGGTGTTTCTCATTATTTTTCCAATGATTCTAGTCGCGGTAAGCTTCTGACATTTCATGATTGGATGAGAGAGGCTCTGATTCTAAACAAGTATATCGAGATGGGGGTTATTAACCATGCTTAAACATTATGTGCATTGCCACCAAGCCTATGATTTGAATAAAGGTGGATCTGTTGGATATGTTTCAACACTTTATGCAAGCTATTTGCGTTATGGATGTCTTGAAACTGATTCTAATATTGCCGTTAATTTCCTTTTTCCTAATATCGAGAAAACGGAAAGATTGAAGAACTGGTCCCTGAAATCTATTATAGATCAGCGATTCGAAGACGTAGTTGGTTTTTCAAATCCTAATGGTCTTCAGAATCTTATTAATGAACGTAAACGTTGGTTTAGGGAAATTATTCCAGCTTCTGAGTATCAAAAGATTGACCTTTTGAATATTTCATCTATCCATATTCATGGCGCATATAACTTCCTTCCTGTTTATAATTATCTAAAAGCGCGTGGTATCGAGAATAATGTAGTCAAGATTTTGACTACACATAATCCCTACAAGCCGGAATATGAGGATATGGAACTTATCTCTCGTGGCCGTGTTTGGAAGGATGCTGATAAACGGACGCTTCAATATTTCTTCAATGAAAGAGACGTCTGGGCTTATAGACTAGCCGATGCTATTATGTTTCCATCAGAGTTTAGTATGGAAGGGTATTTTAAAACTTGGCCAGAGTTTGAAAATATCATTAAGTCTAAAAAGATTTATTTCTGTACAACTGGTGGGCAACAGAAAGAATCAACCATATCATCTGAAAATTTAAAGGCATCTTTGGGTATTCCTAAAAATGCTCGAGTTTTCTTGTACCTAGGACGTTTTGTGAACGTTCGAGGATACGACATTCTTATTCAGGCTGCTAAGAGAATACTCTCTTCTTCGGATCAAGGTGTATATTTCGTTGTGGTGGGTGAAAGCTTTAAAACTCCAGAAATTTCGGATAAGCGTTGGATTCAAATTCCGTTTACCAAAACTCCTGGCGACTATCTGAATATGGCAGATTGTTGCTTATGTCCTAACCGTGGAAGTCTTTTCGATCTCAGCATGATCGAGATTCTTGCATCAGGTACACCTCTTATTTGCTCAAAAGTAGGAGGTTATCGTTATTTGGATGGGCGAACTCAGGGTGTCTTTTATTCTGAGCCTGAAAATGTCGACAGTTTAGTTGATCAGATTAATCGAGTTATGAAGCTCTCGGACGAAGAACTCAAAAAATGCTCCGAGTCTAACCATAGTCTCTACGATCGAGAGCTGTCGCTCAAAACCTTTTGGTCTAACTACTCATCTCAGATCGATAAACTATATCGTGATTTTAATATTGACAGTGACAGACTCAATGAGCCCTCTCGTCTTCCTCTAGATTTGGATACAGAGTGTGAAAATATTCTTAAGAATGGATTTTTAATCAATCAAAGTAAACCGTCAACCGATAAGAAAAAGGCGTCTAACATCAAAAAAGATTCTTCCGTTAATCAAATAAACGATGATATAAAAGCATCTTTAGTGAATAACGAGAATAATAACGTTAGAATTACGTGTGCAACGCCAACTACCCTTACTCCAACACAACGAAAGCTCCGTAAGCTTATCCGAAACCCGAGACTTTATTTTTCGGACTTCTTTAAAAAACATTTCTAAATATATAGGTCGTTATTGTGTGTGGTATTGTTGCTGCAATAAGTAAACGAGACATAGTTCCAATTTTACTTGAAGGCCTTCGCCGTCTCGAGTATCGTGGATACGACTCATGCGGTATTGCAACTCTCAATGAAGGTTCTTTGACTCGCGTTCGTACGGTTTCACGCGTACATGAACTTGCTGAGTGTGCTAGTGAGGACGATGTAACTGGAACGATTGGCATTGCCCATACAAGATGGGCGACTCATGGTGCGCCCGAGGTATGCAATGCTCATCCTCATATCTCGTGTGACCACATTGCAGTAGTCCATAACGGCATCATCGAAAATTATGAACAACTTCGCCGTGATCTTCAGGCTAAAGGGTATGACTTTACCAGTCAGACTGACACTGAGGTAATTGCTCATCTTATCAACGATAACGATGATGGTGACCTGCTTCGAGCTGTCATGTCAGCTGTCAAGCTCATTCAGGGTAGCTATGCAATTGCTGTAATTGCCAATGATGAGCCTAATCGCGTAATTGCTGCTCGTCAGGGATCTCCTATGGTTGTCGGTCTTGGAGATGGCGAGAACTTCGTTGCTTCCGATGCTATGGCCGTTGGTGGTATGACGGAACGTATCGTTTATATTCATGAAGGCGATGTGGTTGATGTTCGACCTGATTCCTGGAAGGTCTATGAGCGGACAGTGGGCGGGGATTACATTCCGGCTAAGCGAGACGTTCAGGTTGTGCATGCCTATGCCGGTGCCGTTGAACTTGGACCATATCATCATTTCATGCAGAAGGAGATCTTTGAACAGCCTTGTGCAGTGAGCGACACGCTTGAGGGTGTGGCGGCTTTCTCTCCTACGCTTTTTGGTACGGATGCTGAACGCATTTTTCGCAATACGAATCGATTGTTGTTCCTGGCTTGTGGCACATCCTATTATGCTGCGCTTACGGCCAAGTATTGGATTGAGGAAGTTGCTGGAATTCCGTGCGATGTGGAAATTGCAAGCGAATATCGTTATCGCGTTTCTGTACCAGATCCTCAGACGCTCGTGGTGACGATTTCTCAGTCCGGTGAGACAGCAGATACGCTTGCGGCTCTACGTCATGCTCGCGATGATCTCGGCATGAATCAGACGCTCACGATTTGCAATGTAGCAACATCGGCGATGGTGAACGAAAGCTGCTTGGCATATATCACGCGTGCGGGGGTTGAGATTGGTGTAGCTTCTACCAAGGCTTTTACTACTCAGCTGATCGCGCTTTACTTGCTCGCATTTACGCTTGCCAAGCTTAACGGACGTCTTAATTTGAAGGCTGAAGAGAATGAGCTCAAGCGTCTTCGCCATTTGCCGGCTGCTATGAGTGCAGTACTTGCGCAAGAGCCTCAGCTCATTGCTTGGGCAGAATGTTTCGCAGCCAAGCAGCATGCACTTTTCCTAGGGCGTGGCGTTCATTATCCAATTGCGCTAGAGGGAGCTTTAAAGCTTAAGGAGATCAGCTACATTCATGCTGAGGCTTATCCTGCTGGAGAACTCAAGCATGGGCCGCTTGCTCTGGTTGATCGGGAGATGCCTGTTGTTACGGTTGCTCCCAATGATCGGTTGTTGCAAAAGCTCAAAAGCAATATGCAAGAAGTTCGTGCCCGTGGCGGTGAGCTCTACGTCTGTGCTGATGGCGATTCTGAAATCGATTCCAACGAAGGAATGCATGTCATCCGTTTGCCCGAGAATTATGGACGACTCTCGCCTATTCTCCATGTGTTGCCGTTGCAACTTCTTGCGTACCATACAGCGCTGGCTCGTGGCACAGACGTGGACAAGCCTCGAAATCTAGCTAAGAGCGTAACGGTTGAATAATTCAATAGGAGTTAGAAATGAAAATATTGTTAACCGGCGGCATGGGCTTTATCGGTTCTCACACCGCTGTTGTTCTGCTTGAGGCTGGATACGATGTTGTGCTTTATGACAATCTCTCTAATGCTGATCCCTCCGTTCTGGATCGCATAGAAACTATCACACATCGCCGCCCTATCTTCATTGAAGGCGATATTCGCGACGCGGTTGCAATGGAACAGGCACTTGTTGGCATTGACGCGGTGATTCACTTTGCTGGTCTCAAGGCGGTAGGTGAATCGGTTCACAAGCCTGTTGAATATTATGACAACAACGTTAATGGTACGCTCGTCTTGCTTGCAGCTATGCGCAGGATGGGCGTTACGCGCTTGATTTTCAGTTCTTCCTCGACTGTGTACGGTACGCCTGAGCGACTCCCCCTCACAGAAGACTGCCCTACTGGTCAAGCGACTAACCCCTACGGTCGTTCCAAACTTCACATAGAAGAGATTCTCGCTGATGTCTGCCGTGCCTGGCCCGACTTTAGTGCAGTCTGCCTGCGCTATTTCAATCCTATTGGCGCCCATCCGTCCGGTCTCATTGGCGAAGATCCGAATGGCATTCCGAACAACCTGTTACCGTACGTTGCTCGAGTGGCTAATGGAACATTGCCGTGTTTGAGCGTATTCGGTCATAATTATCCGACGCCTGATGGCACTGGCGTGCGCGACTTCATCCACGTCATGGACCTAGCCGACGGTCACGCCAAGGCGGTTCCCTACGTGATGAGCCACACGGGATGGATCGCCATCAACCTCGGTTGCGGCCGCGGCTACAGCGTGCTCGAGGTCGTTAAGGCCTTCGAAAAAGCGAGTGGCCGCCCCGTTCCCTACGAGCTCGTCGGACGTCGCGAAGGTGACATCGCCGCCAATTGGTGCGATCCCGCCCGCGCGGAGAAGTTGCTGGGTTGGAAAGCCATCAGAACGATCGATGACATGTGCAGGGACGCCTGGAACTTTGAATCTAATAAATAAGACAGGTCTTGTATGTTTGTCATCATTCCGTCAAGAATTTCATCGTCCCGTTTGCCGCGCAAACCATTGGCCGACATTTTGGGAAAGTCGATGGTTATTCGTGTGGCTGAGAAAGCCAGACAATTTTGTTCGAATGTTTGTGTCGCAACGGATTCCAATGAAATCGTTGAAGTTTGTACAAACAATGGCGTGCAATCTGTTCTGACAAGCGAGCATCCTGCAACAGGTACAGACAGATTGGCCGAAGCAGGTGAACTTCTCAAATTGAAAGATGATGACATCATCGTCAATTTGCAAGGGGACGAGCCTTTAATGCCTGTTTCTGCTCTGGCAAAAGTTGCTTCCCTTTTGGAAGAAAATCCAAATGCGGATATAGCTACGTTAGGTCATCCTATCAACTCACTTGAAGAATTCCTTTCTCCGAATGTTGTCAAAATCGTTCTGAATCATAGGAACGAAGCTCTGTATTTTTCGCGTGCACCTATCCCGTATCCTCGAGATGCTTTCCGTAAAGAGGAGAAGTCGTTGCCGTCAGGTGTGGTTGCACTTCATCACTTGGGGCTGTATGCCTATAGGATGCGGTTTGTTCGTAAATTTCCTGAATTGGTTGTCCCTCCAATTGAAGCGTGGGAAAGTTTGGAACAGCTGAGAGCACTCTATTTTGGTTATCGTATTCAAGTTGGTATTTTGGATGAAGCGCTACCACCTGGAGTTGATACTCAGGAAGATCTTGAACGAGTGCGCAAATTTTTTAGTAGGGAAGAATCTGTATGAAACTCTGTAACTTTAATGTCGGTCAGGGAACTCCTTTTTTCGTGATGGCAGGCCCTTGCGTTATTGAGGATGAAGAACTTTGCTTTGAGATTGCTTCGGAGATGAAGCGTATTACTGGCGAACTTCAAATTCCTTATATTTTCAAAGCAAGCTTCGATAAGGCTAATCGCACTTCACATAAATCTTATCGAGGCCCTGGTATCGAAGAGGGATTGAAGATCCTTGCTCACATTAAAGAAGAAGTAGGTGTTCCTGTTGTGACTGATGTACACACACTGGAGCAAGTTTCTTTAGTTGCTCCGGTTGTTGATCTGTTGCAGACCCCTGCTTTTTTGTGTCGGCAAACTGATTTCATTCGTGCATGTGCCCAATCTGGCAAGCCCGTCAATATCAAGAAGGGGCAGTTTTTGTCTCCTTACGATATGAAAAATGTTGTTGATAAAGCTAGAGTAGCGGCTAAGGAAGCAGGGTTGAATCCTGATAACTTCATGGTCTGTGAACGTGGGGCTTCTTTCGGGTATGGTAATTTGGTCACAGATATGCGATCGCTTGCCATTATGCGTGAGACGGGAGCACCGGTGGTTTTTGATGCGACACATTCCGTTCAATTGCCTGGGGGAAATGGGGTTTCTTCAAGCGGTCAACGTCAATTCGTTCCTGTACTTTCTAGAGCAGCCGTTGCTACTGGTATTGACGGTCTTTTCTTTGAAACTCATCCTGATCCTAGCAAAGCATTGAGTGACGGACCCAATATGGTTCCGTTGTGCCATATGCGCGAACTTTTGTCGGAGCTTAAGGCCATTGATCAGATTGTCAAGTCTTCTACTTACCTTGAAAACTCAATTCTTCAGGATTAATGAGAATGCTTGAAAAAAAAGAAATCCTAGAGCGTCTGAGACATGTTCAGCTACTCATCCTGGATGTGGATGGTGTTTTGACGGATGGATCCATCAATATTGGACCGGATGGAAAAGAAGTTTACAAAAAATTCGATGTTAAAGACGGTCATGCATTAAAGTATCAAGTTCACGATTTGGACGTTCGCACAGCTATTATCACTGGACGTACGTCTAGCATTGTGGAAAATCGTGCTTCTGAACTGGACATTGACCATCTTTACCAGGGGCAAAAAGACAAGCGGATTGCTTTTCAAGCACTCTTGGATTTGTATGCCTTGACGCCAGCAAATGTGGCTTATATGGGAGATGATCGACCTGATGTTCCGCTATTGGAACAAGTGGGGTTTGCGGCTGTACCGCATGATGCACATGTTTCTGCTAAATCGGCAGCCCATTGGATTTCTTCATGTAATGGTGGTTGCGGAGCCGTTCGAGAGTTAATAGATTTGTTGATCGAAAGTAAGACGGGAGCATAAATATGGATAAAGAACAGGCTTTGGCTATTGCTACGACTGTTTTGAACGAAGAAGCAAAAGCAGTGATAGCTGTTGCGAATGAACTTAATGACGATTTTTACAAAGCACTGGATTTGATCTTGAACTGTAAGGGGCGATTGATCTTTTCAGGTATTGGAAAATCTGGACATATTGCAAGCAAGTTGGCGGCAACCTTTGCTTCAACAGGTACACCTTCCTTTTTCGTACATGCTGCAGAAGCGGCTCACGGTGACCTCGGGATGATTACTAAGGAAGATACCGTTGTAGCGATATCTTATTCCGGTGAGTCCTCGGAACTTCTGACAGTATTGCCCACTATTAAGCGCGAAGGGGCTTCGTTAATTGCCATGACTGGCAATCCTTTTTCATCTTTGGCGAAACATGCTGATGCTCATCTGAATTGTCATGTTGATCATGAAGCTTGTCCTCTTAATCTAGCACCAACAAGCTCCACGACGGTCACCTTGGCTTTAGGGGACGCTCTGGCTGTGACTTGTTTAAAGGCACGAGGCTTTAGTGAACGCGATTTTGCACGTAGTCATCCCGGCGGCGCCTTGGGGCGTCGTTTGCTTACCCGTGTGCGTGATGTCATGCATCAGGGAGGTGAAATCCCGGTGGTTGAAGCAGATACGCCTATGTTGAAGGCAATTGAAGAAATCTCGCATAAGCATCTTGGTATGACAGCTGTGGTGTCTGGTGAGGATACGTTGATCGGTATCTTAACCGAGGGTGATATTCGTCGTTTGATCAGTCGCGTGGGAGATATTCGCGAGCTTAAAGTTGGTGATGTTATGACGCACAATCCAAAGACTATATCAGCCGAGGATTTGGCTGTTAGCGCTGTGAAAAAACTATCCGATTTCCAATGCAATCAATTGTTGGTGGTCGATGATGCCAACCACCTAATTGGTGCGTTGAACCTTCATGATCTGATGAAGGCTAAGTTATTTTAACGAAAGAATTGTTAGTAAGCTTCTTAAACTTCAATGGCGCCTTATTTTTGGCGCCATTGTGTGTTAATTCAAATTAATGGAATCTAGTCTATGAGGGCGGAATGAAAATATATACTGGTGATAGGAAAAAATTGGCATGTTAATATCTTGCTTTAATATCCCAGTTGATATTGTTCCTCAAGATTTTGGCTGGGATTCCGCCCAAGACAAAACCTTCTCCATCAAAGCGCTTGTTAACTAAGGAATTAGAGGCGACTACGCTGTTTTTTGGTATGTGACTGTTCTTATATATAACTACATCATTGCAAATCCAGCAATGGTCATCTATAGAAATGCTGGCTGCGGGGTTTAGTCTAATGCCAGAACATTTATCATATATAGTATGACTATCGGATGTTGATAGGCGAATATTGTTTGCTAACAGACAATTTTTACCAATAACAATGGAGTTGTTGATTTCAGATAATAGAAGACTGACGGTTCCATTATAGATGGTGCCGTCACCTAACATTACATTACAATTTGACGTCGACCCCCCCCCCAGCGGGGAGGATGCTAACAACCAAGTTTTTATTGATGTGAACTTTTTTAATTTCAATAGTACAGTTTGAAGCAACAATAGTTATCGCAAGATTTCCTCTGCCAAATAGCCCTTCCTTAATTAAAACTTTATTATTGGAACCTTTGACTGAGATTGAAATCGTAAGCCGATCGTCAAGTTTCGATTCGTCGATTTCGATCTCATTACCATCACAAACATTCGTTCGTAACATAATTTACTGATATTTTTTCGAAAAGTTCTTACTATAAAAACTATGTGGCAATAATTTACCATGGTTTAATTATAGCAAATTCTTCGTTGGTTAGCTATCGAGCTCTTACTATTTTCAGTAGAAACTGTTATTTTTGGCTTAAGTTCTACTGATGAGCAATGAATGGCCAACATAAACTTCGATCTCTACAATTGGTATCGTTCAAATTCTCAATTGAAAGGTCAAAAGCGTTCTGGTTCTAGGAGATAATGAAAATGGTTAAACGTTATTTTGGTACAGACGGGATCCGTGGTAGTGTTGGTGTACCACCTATTACACCAGATTTCGTTCTCCGTCTCGGGCATGCTGCGGGGCGTGTTCTTTTACGAAGAAGCACTACAAGGCATGCTTCTGTTTTGATTGGTAAGGATACGCGTGCTTCTGGCTATATGCTTGAATCCGCATTGTTAGCTGGACTCTCTAGTTCTGGTGTTGATATTGTTGAATGTGGCCCGATACCAACTCCAGCTGTTGTATATTTAACTCGTGCCTTGCGTCTTGATGCTGGTATTGTCATTTCTGCTAGTCACAATCCCTACAATGATAACGGCATTAAGTTCTTCTCTATTGAAGGGACGAAGTTCCCTGATCCTGTAGAACTCGAGATAGAAGACGAGCTTGATGCAGGATATGCTTGTGTGCCATCTGCCGAGTTAGGGAAGGCTCATCGTTTGAATGATGCTGCAGGCCGCTACATAGAGTTCTGTAAGTCGACTTTCGACTCCAGAACTGACCTTAAGGGTCTTCGAATATTGGTCGATTGTGCCAATGGGGCAGCATATCACATTGCCCCCGATGTCTTTCATGAGCTTGGTGCTGATGTGGTCGCAGTCGGAAATACTCCAGACGGACTCAACATCAACGATGGCGTAGGTGCAACCCATACCGAGAGCCTCTCGCGCCTTTGTGCTGAGAATGGTTGCGATGTTGCTGTGAGCCTTGACGGCGATGCAGACCGCCTCATCATGGCGGATGCTCATGGTCATGTATACAACGGCGACGAACTTCTTTACGTTATCGTTCGAGACCGCATGCTGGCAGGCCCCGTGGAGGGGTGTGTCGGAACCCTGATGACCAATTATGCGCTTGAGAGACGCTTTGGAGAGTTGGGGGTTGGTTTTGTGCGTGCCAAGGTGGGAGACCGTTATGTTCTTGAAGAACTCAAGCGTAAAGGGTGGCTCTATGGTGGCGAGTCTTCCGGCCACATTATCGCCCTTGATTGTCAGACGACAGGAGATGGCATTGTCAGTGCTCTGCAGGTTCTCGCCGCGATGCGACGAAATGGCCAGACCCTCGCTGAATTGACTGCCGATCTCAAATTAATGCCTCAGGTGCTGGTTAACAAGCGAATCTCTGCGGGCTATGACTGGCAGAATGACCGAGAATTCTCTCGGACTGTTGAGCTGTGCCGCAGTGAGGTTGAAGGCAGCGGGCGTGTCTTGATTCGACCGTCCGGTACGGAACCTCTGCTTCGAATCATGGTCGAAGCAGAGGACGCTGAAATGGCTTCCCGACTTGCTCATCGAATGGCAGACAGCCTTTCAGTGTCTGCCGATTAATGACACAGGAGTAGTCATCTAAGGCTTGAGGCAATTGGCTAGCCTCAAGCCTTTTGTTATTGTTTGACGGGACGCGTCCAGTTTTCAACAGTTACTTGATTAGCCCGGGACAACGTTAGCTTTCCTTCCGGTGCGTCTTTTGTCAGCGTGGTGCCTGCTCCAATCGTAGCGCCGGCTCCAACGGTTACTGGAGCGATCAATTGCGTGTCAGAACCGATAAAGGCATCATCGCCGATAACGGTGCGGAACTTATTTACGCCGTCATAGTTGCAAGTAATGGTTCCGGCGCCGATGTTCACGCGTGCACCCACATCCGCATCGCCGATATAAGTAAGGTGATTTACCTTGGAGTCTTGACCAATAACGGATTTCTTTACTTCAACGAAGTTTCCGATATGGTTGTTTCCCGTTAGTTCTGCGCCGGGGCGAAGCCTCGAATAGGGGCCAACACGGGACTTGCTGCCAACATTTGCTCCTTCAAAATGGCAAAAAGGCAAGATTTCAACGTTGTCTTCAACGGTCGTGTTGCGGATAACGCTATATGCACCGACATGCACACCGTTCCCAAGTTCCACACGGCCTTCAAAGACGCAGCCGACATCGATCTCGACGTCCAGACCACAAATGAGTTCTCCGCGAATATCGATGCGGGACGGATCGATAATCGTAACCCCTGCTTCAAGCAGACGGTTAACCTGAACGTGTTGCCACGTACGCTCCAGAGCTGCAAGCTGCACCTTGGAATTGACGCCTTCAACCTCGTAAGGATGATCGGGATGAACTGTTGAGATGGAAACACCATCCGTAGCAGCAAAGGCAACGAGGTCTGTTAGGTAGTATTCCTTTTGAGCATTGTCATTGCTGAGTGCACCAAGCCAATCCTTAAGACGGTTTGTTGGAAGAAGCATGATGCCTGTATTGACTTCATGAATCTTCCGTTCTTCTTCGGAAGCGTCTTTTTCTTCAACAATCGCCCTGACAGCCCCTGTTTCGTTACGAACAATTCGACCGTAGCCTTTGGGATTGTCCATATTAATAGTTAGAAGCACGAATTCATTTTTGCTTCCTTCTTCTTGCATGCGGCGGATCGTATTGGCAGAAAGAAGTGGAACATCCCCCAGACAGACAAGAGTCTGAGCTTCATTCTGATCAAGCATGGGCCAGGCTTGCATTAATGCATGCCCAGTCCCTTGAGGAGGCATTTGCAGGGCAAATTGAATATCTTGGCGTTGGGCATAATGTTTCTTGATTACCTCAGCGCAATGTCCGACGACAAGCGTTTTGCGTGCCGCAAAGCTGTCTACGGTGTTGAGCACGTAGTCAAGCATCGGACGGCCTGCCAAAGGCTGAAGAACTTTCGGAAGTTTGGAGTGCATGCGCTTGCCCATGCCTGCTGCAAGAATGACAATGTTCATGATTGGGTGAAGGGAAAAAGTTTACAAAGGCACGATCAATTTTCGATCATATCTGGTTGATACGATGATTCTTCATTCTTTGTGAAGAGCGGTGCAGGAATCAAGTTTTCTGTTTCATCTTCGTCCTTTGAGAATTCTTATTTGCGTGAACGGTGTTCTCAAACACGTGAACACCCCCGATTCCTATTTACGTGAACGGTGCGCAAACATCGGCGATTCGGTGCGCAGCTTGGCATAGCAGTGTTCATGTAATCGAGAAACGCCCTGAAAAAAAATCGCGATTCCTCGATTTTGGCGACTCCTCCTCTTGAAAGTAGTAATGCTCGTGGGATATTCTGTTCGTACGGTACAGGCAGGGATGCCGATGACCGTCAATGTGAGAAGAGACCCTCGCAGGCGCTGAACCTGTGAGGGTTTCATATTTCGGGGCGAACCGAGCTTCTTACATTGTACAAATATCCATTCAAAATCTGCCCCGAAGGGGCCTTACTTTTCAGTGTTCTCCTCAACGGGAACAGCACCGTATCGTGTCTGACCTCGCATGGATTCTCCGTTCATGTTGATGCGAAACGCGTTGCGCACAAGACGATCGAGGATCGAATCTGAGTAGGTCGGATCCTTGATGTATCCCGCCCAAGCCTTTACCGGAAGCACGCTGGTCACAAGAATGCTGCCGACTCCGCATCGATCCTCTATTATTTCGAGTAAGTCGGAGCGGTTGATGGCGTCGATTTGCCCAATGCCCCAGTCGTCAAGGATCAGCAGGTCGATTCGTCGAAGTGCTCTTAATTCCCGTTCAAACCCGCGATCCACCTGGTGTTGTGCGCTGAATTCCTTCAAGAAGCGAGGCACCCGAACAAAACGCACTGTCAGGCCTTGTCGGCATGCAGCGTTAGCGATCGCTCCGGCGAGAAACGTCTTTCCGCAACCGGTCTTTCCGGTAATGATGCAGTTCTGGTGATTACGGATCCAGTCGCAGTTCCCCAACTGCATGATTTTCGCTTTATCCAATCCACGAGGCGTTTCGAAGTCAATATTCCCAAGACAGGCATCCTGATGACGGATGTGAGCATCCTTGAGGCGGCGCTTGAGTGCGTTTTCGGTTCGGCGATCCACTTCAGCCGTCAGAACGTCATGGATGATCTCCATAGGGGTCAGATCTTGAACGGACGGATCGGCATACAGCTCCTCCAACCGTTCCATCATTCTGCTCAGATGTAGCTTCTTGACCAACGTCTTGATGTCGGCGAGCGTCGTAGCGGGAGTGTTCATTTGCTTATTAATCGTCTCAGCAAATAGGCTTACAAATAGTTTCAAACAAAGGCCGTACACGCCCAAAATCTCGGACCGGTTGGCTGTATAACCAACCGGCT
>ULSL01073119.1_pt1 | contig 13832 bp, 6 predicted proteins | sample 1956321 | NCBI WGS metagenome assembly ULSL01 (sample SAMEA4835707, study PRJEB28245) | human gut metagenome | biome: gut microbiome; material: fecal sample | place: Denmark | collected 2008
ATGTTATATTAAATTGTTGGGATAGATTACCACAAAAATCGCAGTGTGTCAACAAAAAACTTTGAAAACACGCCACTTTCGGCAGTGTGCAAGAAAACGCAAGGGAAACCTTGGTAAAAAGAGCGAACAGGACAACTCGTTCTGTTTGTAATGGAATGCCAACTCGGAACTTTTTTGAGCAGAAAAACAACCGTCCACTTCAAGTTGAGCTTGAAAACGGACGATCATTCTTGCAAAGTGATTTTCAAATTTGGGAGGCGTTTTGAAAGGCCTCATAGCGCTAGCAAGAGGTTATACAAAGACCATTTTTGCGTTGCCAAACACTTGTTGGGAAAGTCAAACCCTTGAACTGCATCCGGTGGATGCAGGCTGTGCGATTGCATCGCTGATTCGTTCAAACTCATCGCAGCCCTATATTATCGCTCACACTCCCGATCAGGATGTCAAATGCAGAAGCGGCCATCTGCATCTACGCAAACAGCCGCTTCATGATTCATTTTGTACTGGTCACTGCAGTACCTTATTCATCAGCTCTTGATAGCTGTCCACATGGTCGTATGTCACAAGACCATCTGACAATTTTGCGAAGAGCTTCTTGGCGCAGTCGATCTTGGACTTCTCGATTGGGCGCAAGTTCAGGCTTTCCATCGTGCCTTTGGTTTCTGCTACAAAATAGATGTGTTTCACCTTGCCCTCATGGAACACGATTGCCCAGTCCGGGGAGTAGTGTCCAACCGGGGTCGGAATATAGAAGCCTTTCGGCAGTTTTGCATAGATAAAGACTTCCTCTGCACCGTCCAGATTTTCCGCAAACTTCCGTTCCACGCTCTTTTCCGCTGTGCCATCGGTGAAAACGTAATCCTGAATCGCCTTTTGTGCCTTGTAAGCCTTATCCATCGTCAGAGCGTGTTTCTCTGCCGTAAAGATGCTGCTGTCGTAGCTGCCCTCAATGGTATCATAGGTGATATGCTCCACGATCATGGTAGCTTTCTGCTCCTTGACCAGCCGGATCACCTTTGCGATAAATTCTTCCGGGTTGTTCTGGTACATCGCAAAGGTTGTCGGCTTGATGCCCTGCAAAATCCGTGCAACGGTATGCCGGGTCAGCGTTGTGCCCTCTGCAATTTTGCCGATCAGGTCATACGCAACCTGACCTGCGTAGTCATGTTCTAATTTTTTTGTTCTGCTCTTGGCATCGCTGAAGCTGCTGCCTTCTCGCACCATATCGGCACTCAGGACATCTTTCTGCCCGGCATAGGTAACGGTATATTGCAGGCGACTGACGTACAGTTCCCTGTCGATGTATTCGATTGCTTTCCGGATCAGTTCCTCAGAATCAAAATCCACCGTATAGGCGTATTTGTGGTTGATCGTCTGCCAGAGCTTCTGGAACTCTGCCTTTTCAAACCGGTCGTTCAGCGGATTTTCCAGCACTTTCGGCTTGTTGCCATCCTCAAACATAGACTTGAGCATACTGTCATCATAAATTGCCTGCACAAGCGTGTGCACGCCCTCTTCAATGGGCTTCAGCGTTTCCGGCACCGGTGCAAGTGTTCCGGTCTGCACATCGTCCCGGTAGTCCTGCGTGACATTATCCTGCTCATCCACATAGTTATTGCGGACAAGATACTGATAAATTGCCCGTGCCTGACGGTCATCCACCTTGACAATTTTGCCATCCAACCTGATGGTCTTGCCGGTGAAATATGCAATGTCTGCCTTGCGGGGGCGATCATACAGCACTGCTTCGGTCTGCTTTTGCAGTCCGTCTACAAATCCTGCATAGCTCTCGCTGGCAATAACGGTCAGGACGTTGATATCCTGCACCTTATCTCCCAGCACTTCCGCATCCATGCGGTTTCCGTCCTTATTCACGCACAGACGCAGACCACGGCCTACTTCCTGCCGCTTCTGCGTGGTGCTGTCGCTGTGCTTCAGGGTGCAGATTTGGAACACATTCGGGTTATCCCAGCCTTCCCGCAGGGCAGAGTGGGAGAAGATGAACCGGGTCGGCTCTTCAAAGGACAGCAGACGTTCCTTATTTTTCAGGATCAGGTCATAGGCAGAAATGTCATCCGACATATCTGAGCCACGCTTGACCGAACTGTTGACGCTGTGACCTTTCTTGTCGATGCTGAAATAGCCCTTGTGGACATCATGCACATCGGTCGAATCCAGATAGGCTGTATAAGCAGGGTCGAACAGGGTGCGATGCTCATTCAGAACCGAAAGATACTCCTGCTCAAAAATCTTGCCGTACTCGCCCAGCAGCTCGTTTCCGTCTTCATCGTACTGGCGATATTTTGCCACTTCGTCAATGAAAAACAGGGAAAGCGTCTTGATGCCCAGTTTGAAAAGTTCCTGCTCTTTTTCAAAGTGCGAAAGGATTGTTTCATGAATCTGTACCCGGCGCATATCGTTTTCGGAAACGTCGCCGGTAACATCACCTTTGCGGATGGTGTCTCCGTTCGTAAAGGTCACAACGCCCGTGATCGGGTCGATTTCCGACACCACGAAGCCCTTGTACTGCTCTATTTTCTCGGAGATGTAATAAAGATTATCGCCCACATCCAACGTATGGAACTCTCGCTTCGTACCGTTCTGGTGGCTGACTTCCAGCTCCACTTTTGCCCGCGGCGGATTTTTCGGGGAGATGATAATACTTTCCAGATACAGATACTTGTCCGTACCACGCAGATTTTTGACCTCAAAGCCTTTGACTTCGATTTTCTTGACCAGTCGCTTATTGTAAGCGTCCAGCGCATCCAGAACGTAAATCAGATTATGCTGCTTGGCGTGGGTAGCAGAGTAATTCAGTGTGAAAAGTGGATTGAACTTTTTCAGGGCTTTCTGAGTGGCAGAGTCCTCTTTGCCCATCTTCTGCGGTTCGTCCAGAATTAGGATCGGGCGGTTGGCTGCGATGACGTCAATCGGGCGGCGGGAACCGAACTCGTCCCGCTTGGTGTAGATAATACGCGCCGCAGCATCTCCCTTGCGGCCTTCCACGTTCTTGTCCTCGTTCATGGAGGCGGCAAACGCCTGTGTGTTGATGATCATAACATTGATCCCGGAGTTGCTGGAGAACGAATCCAGCTGATTCAGGTTGCTGCTGTTGTAGATAAAAAACCGTGCTTTTTTACCGTAGCACTCCATAAAGTGATCGGCGGTGATCTCAAAGGATTTTTTCACGCCTTCACGGATGGCGATACTCGGCACAACAACGATAAATTTGCTCCATCCATACCGTTTGTTCAGCTCAAACATGGTCTTGATGTAAACGTATGTCTTTCCCGTTCCGGTTTCCATCTCAATATCCAGAGAACACCTGCCCAGCGGTGCTACCAGCTTGTCCGACTGATGGATGTTTACTTCTGCCTGCAATGTGCGGATGTTCTGAAGCAGCTCCTGGTCGGTCAGTTGGAGTGCTTCGTTCTTAAAGCCGGAATCGTTGATTAAATCCTGCAATTCCACCTGTGTTGCATCGTCCCCGTTGGAGACAAGGCTCAACTGCTGCGGCTGTGCGGACAGACTTCCCATATCCCGCAGGTAAGACACACCTGCATTATAGGGCTGACCCTGAAAGACCCGTGCCACAGCATCCACAGCATCGGTCTGGTACTGCTGAATCTTAAAACTAAACTTCATCTTTGTGGTTTACCTCCCGCTCCAGCATCAGGAACCGGTCAAAATCGCTCTCATACAGGCGATCCTGAATGACACGATACTTTTCGTATTCGGTTTCTGCATGGAGTTTGGCCTGTTCTGCGCTGATTTTACCGGGGCCTGTCAGCAGTTCATTGCCGTTGAACTCCAGAAAACCGTCCAGCCGCTTTGCCCAGTCCTCCATGCTCATGGGGATCTTGCGCTCGGCCTGCAACTCGGCATAATCCAGATAGAGCGACACGATGCGTTCCAGATAATTCATTTCCTCTTTGCTCAGGTAGTTCTTGGCCACCGTCACATCTGCTTTCAGGATTTTCCCATCCGGCGCATTTTCCCATGTAGTAAGCCCCATGTGCTCCTTGTTGGCATCGGCACGCTCCACGATCAGTTCTGCCGCCGTGTGGCGATGCACAGCATAGTGCATCTTATTCTGAACCGTCTGGAAGAACCGCCGGGTCGTTTTTGCATCCTTGTCATAATCAAACGCTGTTGCGTACAGATCCGTTACTTTCTGATAGAACTTGCGCTCCGACAGACGAATTTCCCGAATCTGCTGCAGCTGCCGCTCGAAGTATTCATCCGTGAACATATGACCTTTTTTCAGCCGCTCCACATCCATTGTCCAGCCCTGAATGGTGTGGTCCTTGACGATCTGCCCCGCCCACTTGCGGAACTGCACCGCCCGCTGGTTGTTCACCTTGAAGCCCACGGCAATAATCAGCTGCAAATTATAATGCGTCAGTTCCCGATTGACCTGACGAGTGCCCTCGGTCTGAACTATCCGGAATTTCCGGATAGTTGCCTGCTCGGTCAATTCGCCGTCCGCATAGATTTTTTTGATATGCTCGTTGACCGTGCGCACATCCACATCATACAGCGCCGCCATCATCTTCTGCGTCAGCCAGATGTTTTCATCCTCATAGCGCATTTCATAGCTTGCATCGCTCTCACCCGTAGAAGCCACAAAAGTCAGGTACTCCGCAGCAGAACTGCGAATAGCAAGTTCTTTTTTCTTTTTATCATCCATATCACATTTTCACCATTAAAGAACAGCAATAAGGATAGTAGCAACAAGCGAAGCTAACGCAATACCCGCAGAAACAAGGGCAATAATCAGCATCTTTGTATTATACTTTTTTGCTTTTTCAGCTTCCTGTTTGCTTTCTTCCAACTCTTTCTCTTTCAACAGGTACAAATCGTTAAGTTTTGAATAGTTATCATTAAGTCCCTCTACCACTTTCTGATTTCCTTCAAGTATTGGTTTTATTTCCTCTGCAAGAATCTCGTTCAGTGGCGTAATGCTATCAATCATTTCCTGATTTTGCCTATTCATTTCATCAATAAACGAGGTATCTATTCTTGGGGTTAAATCAGGTAAGTTAATACCATTAAAATCCATTACAGCACCTTCCTTACCGTTTCCGGGCTATATGTTTCAAAAATCTGGTCAAAGTTTGTTGCAACGCTGTCGTTTGCCATGGAGCTGTCACGGAACACGGCATAGTAGGGCTTCATCTGGGCAATGGCCTTGACGGTTTCCTCCGTCACATCATGGTCAAAGCAGGCCAGCAAGAAGCCCTCTGCCACGTTGAACACCTTTTTGCCTGCGATCTCTTTCACCTCAATGGGGCTGGACAGCAGCACACCCAGATCCAACATCACCTGGAACAGCAAATCTTCCGGGGTACGGTCAGGTTTTACGTTATCCACCAGCGAGAACAGATCCTGCTGCTGGGTCTTCTCCGGCGTGTAGTAAACCGGTTTCATGTTGCTTTCATCCAGACGTAAGCAGCGGAACCCAATGTCCAGATCAGCCGGAGCCGTCAATCCGGCATCCTCCTTGATTTTCCGGCCCGCACGGCGGATACGTTCCTTGCCGATTTCACAGATGTTCTTGTAGCCTGCCTTGTAAGCTTCGCTCTTTTCGTCCGTCTTTTCGGGCAGCTGCACCATAATGAACTTACGATGTCCGCCATCTTCAGCGTTTAATTGCATCACAGCATGGGCGGTAGTAGCAGAGCCGGAGAAAAAGTCAAGAATAGTATTGCATTCACTGCCTTTTGTAAACATATTCGCCATATACTGAATAACATCGACGGGCTTAGCATTTTCAAAGACTCTTTTTCCATCAAACAAATCCTGTATCGTTTGAGTTCCAACATTATAAATACTCATCATTTCTTTAGGAATCAATGTAGATGGAGCTCCCATTGCATCGCCTAAATATTTACGAATATAGATATTCCAACTCGCTTGTTCGCCATTCGAGTTGATTAATGGACTGGTTTTTGTTTTTTTGAATGTAACGCCGCCCTCATGTAGCGTTTCTTCAAACTTAGGATAGATAAACCGATAAATATATCCATCCTTTGGATATACAACTTCTCCATCGGGGCACTTAATCCCATACCGCTGATTTAAATTTGTGGATTTATTTCGAAATGCAAAGTCCTTGTCTCTATAAACTCCTCGAGCATCTTTTTGAGAATACATTTTTATCGCATCTGACGACAATGGCGCATAAATTGTTTCAGCGGAATTTTTTGACTTTGCGTAGGTTAAAATATATTCATGTGTTTTACTTGCAAATTTGGGTCGGATTCCTCCCGCAGTCGAACAATTCCAAATAAAACAGTTCACCAAATTAGCCTCACCGAATATTTCATCGCAACATTTCCGCAAATTATCAAATTCATTATCATCAATACTTATGACAACAATGCCATCCTCTGCCAGCAAATCCTTTGCCAATTTCAACCGCGGATAAATCATATTAAGCCAATCCGTATGAAAGCGGCCGTTGCTTTCGGTGTTTGTCACCATGCGGTTGCCTTCTTCGTCATACTGGCCGCTGTTGCCCATGTAGTCCTCGGTGCGTTGTGCAAAGTCGTCCTCATAGACAAAATCATTGCCGGTGTTGTACGGCGGGTCAATGTAGATCATCTTGACCTTGCCCAGATAGGTTTCCTGCAAGAGCTTCAGCACTTCCAGATTGTCGCCCTCAATATAAAGGTTCTCACTGTCAAAACCGCCGGATGTGCCATCCTTGCCAACACTGTCGGCCACCACCGGACGCAGCGTTGCCGTGATGGGTGCATTTGCCGCCAGCATCGCCTTTTTCTTGTCCGGCCATGTGAACTGATAGCGCTCCTCCCTGCCCTCTACAATGGAGTCGGAAAGCTCCTGCCGCAGAACGTCAAAATCAATGGCGTGCTTTACTTTGCCGTTGCGTTTCACCTCGGTAATGGCGTTGGGAAACAGCTTGCCGATCAATTCTATGTTGCGCTGTACGCCGTCAAGGCTGTGCATTTTTAGGGTGTCCATCATATAACCTCTCACTTTTTATAAATAGAATTCAACGTCTTCATGTTCATATAGTGGCAAATCTTTTTCTTCAAATTCTAATCCTTTGCAGACGCCACGATAAAGAAGACAACAAATCGAATCATAGTACAGATTTCTGTGTTGAATAAATCTCTGAATCGTTGCACTCCCCGTAGTCGATATAAGACCATCCGGCACATTGCCGTCTGGAAAGTCCGCTGTACAGAATGGATTCATTTGTATGCCAAGTTTTTTCGATGAATAGCACTGTGAATCTATACACAGAAATCTCATATCACCAATATTATTGCAGATAAGTTTATAGTCATATTTATTTCGAATAAGATATTTGCTAGTATCAAAAATATTATAATATGTTTCTTCGTATAATTCAGGCAAATTAGAAAACAGTTTTCCGCATATATCATTGCATCTGGAAATATACTCTGGATTATTGAATTGAACCAAATCGTACCAATGATATCCCCAAACAGGAGTAATCTCTTGCACCTTCCGTTTTTCAAGTTCAAGAATTGCCAAAAACCACCGTACACTTTCATCTGTCAAAAGCCCAAGCACACTTCCTCGAAAACGATTTTCATCATCTCTTCCAGAAGCACAATATTTTTTGAAATCTTCCGGACATGAACGTGCGCACTCAAAGATATCGTAGAAATTTTTTCTTCCACGAGAGAGAATTTCATTTGTCCGTTTTACATATGCAATTTCCTTATCTGAAGACGCATATCCTGAGAGAACAAAGCACATGTAATTGTGCAACAATACGAATCTACGACGAATATCAGACGGCAAGTATATATTCGATTTTGATTTTTCAAAGAAACAGTTGCTTTTTTCAATGAAGTCCTCCACCCGTTCTAACAGCACAAGTGTTGGTAAGCAGTCGTGTTGTATTCCGATTCTAAAATAGTTTTGAATAATTTCATGTAGTGTGTTTTTACTATATTTCTTCAAATCGGTTTCAGATATAAAAGAAAAATGTGTAAACATATTTTCTTTTATATTCCAGTCATATTCGTGCACTCCTGTGTCAAGATTTCCACGCATTTGAGGATACAACGCAACACACCCAGCAACTTGAATCGTTCTATCATTAACTTGAATATCACGGTTCGAGCTATACTTAATGCCAATCCTCCACAAATCCGGAAAAACACATTCCTTTATCTTCTTCAAGTCACCATTCAAGTGCTGGTTAAGGTAATCCACGGCATCTTGAAGTTCCGAAATCTGCTGAGATGTTTTATATACAAAAAGTCGATTGCGTTCTTGAGCGATATGCCTCATTTCCAAAATGAAAGAATTTATATCAGAAATAAACTCTGTCTCCTGAAAATGATATGTCACTGTCTTTTTTCCTTCAAAATTCAATCGCATAAGCGTTTCATCTGAAAGATATATCCAGAATACCTTTTTGGTCGAAAGATCTACGACAAAGTAAATTGCCGGACATTCCGTTACCTTGTCTTTAACATACTGCAAGAAATTTGTTTTGAGTGAATAATCATATTTTCCAATGTTTTTTCCTTTTGTATTCTGTATCAATTTGTCAACTTTTTTTATTTGGACGATAAATTGCTTGACAGGTTCACATTCATTGTTTACAAGTTCAAATGTTCCATCATAATTTGGAGTTCGATCATTTTCTCCGAAAAAAGTTTTAATTTCACGTGTTGATTCCAAAAGTCCCTTGAGTATTGTGATAGATTCTGACTCGTCAAAAGCTGATTTACTATGTTTAGAAATCACAGAATTAGACATGCTTTAGTCCTTCTTTTAGCACTTTTATGTTTTGCACTAGTTCAAATTTCTTTTTCGGTTGCTTTTCCTTGCGGATTTTGGCTTCCAGTGCTGCAATCTGCTTTTCCAGCTGCTCACGTTGCTTCTGCTGCTCAACGCTGTCTTTCAGGGATGTACTTTCCCCTGTGCCAAGCGTATCGCCTGCGATTTGACGGACAAAGTTCTCGTACACAGCATCCAGTGTAAGCCCTTCCAGATGCACCGGCAGGTCCTCCTCGTCCAGCCAGTCCGTAGAATAATAGCGGTCTACCTTAAAGGCTGTCTTGCCCGCCGCAGCCTCCTTGTAGCCGATGACAGCACGATACTTGCCCTCGTATTCCAGCAAAAATAGGATGTGATACGGAATTTCCCGGTCGATTTGGCGCAGGACACTCTCATCCAGCTTCGGGGCAGACAGCCGTACCTCGAACACCTCGATCTCCGTCACCTGCTCCCCAGCCGCCAGATTCAGGGTGGTAGTCGCAATCTTATTGCGCCAGTAGATGATTTTGATCTGCTCGACAAAGGCTTTCTTCATAGCCGGGGTAACGGCAATGTTCTCATAGAACTTCTGCTTTGGGATGCGTTTATTGAACTCGGTATTCATAGGCAAACCAAGCACATTCTTCACCTCTGTTCGTTCATTTTACAACAAGGAAGCAGATCAATTCAAAATCATCCAGTCCGGACACCTGACTGAGCAATGCCGTTGTTCCGCCCGCAGAGAACAGGCTGTCGATGTCGCTTTCTTCTTTGACATCAATGATCGAGTCAATGGCTTCACTCAGCAATTCGGACATTTCTGCCATGTCCTTTCCATCGTCTGTTTCCCTGTTGAAGCGTTCATACACCTCTTTGATTGGCTCAGTCTTTCCACGGCACAGCAGCCGGATATCGTCCAACATCTTTTTGGGGTTCAAGTAGTCGCAGATGATCTGCCCATCCATGCCGATGTAAACCATGTAGAACGGATGGATGCGGTTCCGATTGTCCACATTGACGCTGTCATTGATGTTTTTCAGCACGAAGATCACTCCCTCCGGCAGTTCATCCGTAGCCGGAACCACCGCATGAAGTCCACGGGGCTTCTTGTCCAGATCACCATTGTGTTTGATGTAATCCAGCAGGTCGAGCCGGAACTCGTTCAGTCCCAGATCCATGATGGAGATGCCGTCCGACATATCCTCGATGTCAACGACCTCTTCCTGCAAGCGTTTCAGCTGTGCCTTGCGATACTCCAAATCACCCTTTTCTTCGGGGTTGATAAGGTCATCATCGCCGGTAGCGGTCATAACGGTGATTTTCATGCGGGTCTCCACACGGGATTTCAGGTTGATGTAATCGTCCAGCGTCAGATCAGGCCAGAAATTCACAAGCTGGATGTACTGGTTTCTGCTGCCGATACGGTCGATTCGTCCAAAACGCTGGATAATGCGTACCGGGTTCCAGTGAATGTCATAGTTGATCAGATAATCGCAGTCCTGCAAGTTCTGACCTTCAGAAATGCAGTCTGTCGCAATCAGCACATCAATTTCCGTGGCACTACCGGGCATCAGAACATCCCGGTCTTTGGAAATGGGAGAGAAGCAGGTCAGCACGTTGTTGAGTGTTGCCTTGAAGCCTTTGATCGTGGTACGTCCGTCAATCGAGCCGGTAATTACAGCGGTATTCAGCCCATATTTCTGCTTTACAAACGCACTCACATTGTCAAAGAGGTACTCTGCCGTATCCGAAAATGCAGAGAAAACCAGCACTTTTCTGTTGCCGGCATTGATCGGGTGCTCAATTTTTTCAGACAGCAGCTTGAACAGTTCTTGCAGCTTTGTGTCATGCTGCGGCGTGATATCTGCCACCATAAAGGTCAACAGCTCCAGAATTTCTGCATCTTTCCGAAGCTCCGTACGCCAGCTCTTCCAGTCCATATCCGCAAGGTCGATTTTGACTTTTTTGCCGACGGTGAAAAAGTCAGTGTTTTCATCGTCCATGTCAAAATCGTCTCCGGCCATGTCGTATATATCCAGATCAGCGTGGCCGGAGCGTTCAAACTGGTCAATGGACTGAATCGTACCATCAATCAGTTTCTTGATGCGCATCAGGGTCAGCTGGAACGAATGTACAGAGCTTTCCAGCCGTTTCAGCAGGTTGATACTCATCAACCGACAAATACCCTGCTCACGGCCTCTCTGGGTCAGATTCTCTCCCTTATTGTGCGTCAGCTCCTGATATTTCTGGATCTTACTTGCGAAGATGTAGTTGGAGGGCATATAGACGCACAAGCTCAGCTGAATCAGCTGCTCATAAATTTCGTTGTAGTTGATGGCATTATTCAGGTCTGTCAGACATGGCCGAACGGAGATCGGCTTCAACCGCTCTGGGAACTTTCCGATAGCGTTGGTGTTGTAGTATTTCTCGATATGCTTCCGAGAACGTGCGATGGTAACACTGTCCAGCAGCTCGAAGAAGTCGAAATCCAATGTCCGCAGCAGCGCATCCGTGGTTCTCTCTTCTGGTTTCAGTTTGCTCCATGCGTTAAAGGCTTTCTGCGCCTGCTTAAAGATGTCTTCAATGCTCTTTGAGGTGTTCAGCCTTTCATCCAGATATTCGGAGTTCCCCTCATAGGCAAGGGCCAACTGATTTTTCAAATCCACAAAGCGGTTGTTGACAGGCGTTGCCGAAAGCATCAGCACCTTGGTCTTGACTCCGGCACGGATCACCTTATCCATCAGCCGCTGGTAACGATTGTCCTGCGTCTTGCTATGAGTTCCGATTCCATTACGGAAATTGTGCGATTCATCAATGACGACCAGATCATAGTTGCCCCAGTTCAGGCGATCCAGGTCGAGGCCATTCGACTTTCCGCCGCTTCTGGACAGGTCTGTATGGAACAGGACATCATAATTCAGCCGATCCGATGCAATCGGGTTGTTCACATAGTTTTCCTTATAGGTATTCCAGTTTTCCGCCAGCTTTTTGGGACACAGCACCAGAACCGACTTGTTTCGATTCTCATAATACTTTACGACTGCCAGTGCGGTAAAGGTCTTGCCAAGGCCAACACTGTCCGCAAGGATGCAGCCGTTGTACTTTTCCAGCTTATTGATGATAGCAAGCACCGCATCCTTCTGGAAGTCGTACAGCAGACTCCAGATTTTGCTCTGCTTGAATCCGGTTGCCTCATTCGGCAGTTCGTCTTCTGAGATGTCGTCCAAAAACTCGCTGAACACATGATACAGCGTCATAAAGTAGATGAACTCCGGGGAATTTTCAGCATAAGCCGTGCTGATATTCTCCAGTACTACATCTGTGACATCCTGCATTTTGTCCCGGTCGTTCCACAGGGTATCGAACAACTTCATGTACTGCTGTGCGAACGGAGCCTCCATGCAGTTGACCATGTTGTAGCTGTTATTTCCGCGCTCACAGCCAATATCAACTGTCGTAAATCCGCCAATCGGCATATAGGCGGTCTGTGCTGCGCCGGAATCCACAGTCATAAAGCCAGCCATATTTTCACCGGTGGTGTTCGATTTGAACGTAGCCTTCCTTCTGATCCAGTCTGCACACTCCTTTGCGATGGCTCTCTGGGTCATCTCATTGCGCAGTTTGATTTCAAACTCTGTACCGTAAAGGCTCGTTTCACGAGAAATGCGGGGAATGTAGAACTCCCGCTTCTGCTTTTCAGCCTTTTCTTTCACAAACGTGGGGGATGTAAAAATAAATTCAAACTCGTCTATGGTTTCCAGCTGCTTCTTTAGCTCTTTGTAGGCATACATCGAAAAGCAGGCTGCCGCAATAGACACCCTGCTGCCTTTTTTGATCTCGACCCGTAAATCATCTCGAACGGTATTGGTGATGTTATCCAGAATTTTCATATCATCCACCGGCTTTATGCTTATCCGTATTTTTTATAGCCTTGACTATGAAAGCACTCTTACAAAACTCTATTTCTATTATACCACCCACTTTTTCCCCTGTAAACGAAAAAGCTGACGGTGTGTAGCGTGCAGCATCCATCAGCTTTTCGTGATACAAAAATCGGCACCCACTTTTCAGCGAGTGCCGATTTTGTTACCCTATAGTGCGCTTTGATTTTGGGCGTAAGTGGCGTAAGTTTGGCGTAAATCCGCTTTTGCGCGCTCCAAAAATCAAGGATTCATGCGGTTTTTTGGCAGTTATTAGTACATGCCGCCCATGCCGCCCATATCACCGCCGGCAGCAGGAGCAGCCGGGGGTTCGGGCAGGTCGGCCACGAGGCTCTCGGTGGTCAGCACCATCTCAGCGACGGAAGCTGCGTTCTCCAGAGCGGAGCGGGTGACCTTAGTGGGGTCAACGATGCCTGCGGCGATCATATCCTCCACGTAGACCTCATTCTGGGCGTCGAAGCCGTAGTTGGGCTTGTTGGCAGAGACGATCTTGTCGATGATGACGCTGCCTTCCAGACCGGCGTTCTTGGCGATCTGGCGCAGAGGTGCCTCCAGAGCCTTCAGGACGATCTTTGCGCCGGTGCGCTCGTCGCCTTCCAGCGTGTCGCACAGCTCACGGACTGCGGGGATGGCGTTGATGGGGGCAGTGCCGCCGCCAGCGACGACGCCCTCCTGAACAGCTGCCTTGGTGGCGTTCAGAGCGTCCTCGATGCGGAGCTTCTTGTCCTTCATCTCGACCTCAGTGGCAGCGCCGACCTTGATGACGGCCACACCGGCCGCCAGCTTTGCCAGACGCTCCTGCAGCTTCTCGCGGTCAAAGTCGCTGGTAGCAGCCTCGATCTGGTTGCGGATCTGTGCGATGCGGGATGCGATGGCTTCCTTGTCGCCTGCGCCGCCCACGATGGTGGTGTTCTCCTTGGTGACCTTGACCTGACGGGCGTGGCCCAGCATATCGACGGTAACGTCCTTCAGCTCGTAGCCGAGGTCAGCAGACACGACGGTGCCGCCGGTCAGGATGGCGATGTCCTGCAGCATCTCCTTGCGGCGGTCGCCGAAGCCGGGGGCCTTGACGGCGCAGACATTCAGGGTGCCGCGCAGGCGGTTGACGATCAGGGTGGACAG
>ULSL01059210.1_pt1 | contig 13791 bp, 16 predicted proteins | sample 1956321 | NCBI WGS metagenome assembly ULSL01 (sample SAMEA4835707, study PRJEB28245) | human gut metagenome | biome: gut microbiome; material: fecal sample | place: Denmark | collected 2008
ACGTACAGGAGATAGGAAACCGCGCCCCGTGGGTTGGTGGTGTGGATAAGTATGTTGATAATGTGGATAACTTACCCTAGATAATCAGTTAATTTGTTTACCGTGTCCGTTAACTTTTTGTTTGTTTCGTGTTCCTTTTCAAAAAGTCCTTTCCAGTAGTCACGTTCTTTATCAAGTCTTTCACATGGTAGTTCTTCGCTTGTCGGTTCATTCATCATTTTTAAATCTTTATTAGCCTGTACAAGCCCTACCATTTCTAACGCTTTGAAAAAATCATTGTCAAACCATTCCATTTTTGTTACCTCCTTTATTTGATATAATCATTATAACACATTTAAAGTAATAAAGCAATACCTTTTTCGCATTTCATTTTAACTTCCATACTGACAAAACGAACATTGCCTATTTTATAGTTAGTTGCTAACCAGTTTAATTGAGTTATATTTTTTGACCTTGTAAGTAAAGTGTTTTCTTTGTGGTCATCAATAGTTAAAGCGTAATTTAATTTACATGACGGGTCTACTTTTTCACTTATGTATATAACGCCATTTTTAAAATCGCTATAAACACCATATTTATTGCCGTCATATTCAATAGTAAAATTGTATCTTGCGGACGTTTGCATTTTTTCTATAAACGAATAGTTATCATAAACATAATCACCATCTTTTGCATATTTGCCGTAATCTGTGCCGTTTAACATTCTCAAAAATTTTGATTTTTCTTTCTTTTCTTTCAAAACACTAGAACCAATAGCATATTGAAACAGAACATTTTCGCTTGTCCAAATACCGCCCTTTTCTATTGGTGGGATATTAAAAGCGGGGTGTAAGTGATAAGGATTATGAAATTTTGTGTTATTTCCTAGCATAAATACAATAACCCTGTCTTCTTCCCTGTCTATTGTGTGATATATAGAAAGCAATAAATCGGGTTCTTTCCAACCGTTAACATATGAAATAGCCTGTTTTTCTTCTAACATATATTCATCAAAAATCATATATTTAACGTGCGGAAAACTACGCTTTTTTATTTTAATAGCTTCGCTTAATGCTATACAATATCCTATTTGTTTCTTTTCTGTTATGTCGCTTTCTAAATGTTCTACACATAAAAACATATCTTCGTTAGTAAATTCAAATGAGTAATTGTTAAACTCGTTAGCGATAACTTTTTGATATGCTTCTTCTAAAACCCCGTGTTTCTTTTCGTCCTGTGTTCGTACAATATACACAAATTCATAACCCTTTTCTATGCATTTATCAAGAGTGAACATTTGGCAAGTATATGTTTTACCTAAAGAACGTTCACCATTGATAAGATTAAAATTTCTTTGATATGGTAATATATCGTATATGTTCCAATGTATACCGTCATAAACGTACACTTTTCTAACCTCCTTAAATAAAGTAAGACATACATTGTTCAAAACGTAGGTGTCAGCCCGTTCACCGCGGGACGGTTTCACCCGTTGACTTCCCACTAGTGCCGTTAAGATTAACAAATGTATGCCTTACACTTGTTATTATATCATGGCTTTATTGTAAAGTCAATATCTTTTAAAACAATCCCGCCTTGAACGTGTGTAAATTGTAACTTACCCTCAAAACTTGAACCCACAATGAAATTATCCCATGTCACGTGTTTGTAGCAACGTGACGGCATACCCGCGCAAGTTATGTTTAATTCGCCGTCAATTTCTTCTATATATGTTTTTTGTCTAACAAAACGCGCCCTTGTGAATGTGCTTTCGTGTTTCCATGCGCCTAATTTTACGGGGTCAACTTCAAGTCCTTTTGGTATTTCCGTGCCAATTAAATGTAAACTATCAGTATCAGCATAAAGGAATCTATCATACACTTTTTGTGCGCTAGTAATTGTTTTGTGTCTAGCCCATGCGGTTATGAAAGTTCCTACGGGTATATAAATCGGGTTACGCGTTTCTTTTTCTCCTAATGTGTATTTTATTATACCATTATCGTAGTAAGGTATTTTTGATTGTACGTTAGGATTTAAAGCAAATTTACCATAAAGCGCGTTAAGCATAAGTTTAGCAAGTGTACGCATAGCCTTATTGCCGTTTAACGTGCTTTCCATTTTTACCGCGTTCCACTTGTCTATATATTCTTTAAATAGCCCCGTTGTGCTTTTGAATTTCCACCCGCTATGCCACGTTATATTATATACGTGGTAATGTTCAAAAAATAGTTCAAGGTCAACAGACGTTAAACACATTGTAACTTCTTCATCTTCACTAGATGAAAGGTAAGCCGTAGGCATAAAGGAAAGGTTGTTTTTTAATTGTATTGTTGGTATGTAATTTTCTTTCAATTCAAATTGACAAGTAAACATTTGTACATACAAATTATACAATTTATCGGGTTTATATTTTCCTTCAAAAAATATGCCCTCCCCGTATGGTAACGGTTGATAATACATAACGGACGGGTAAAGACTGTTAACGTCCAATACTATCCCCGCGCCTATATCTTGCCCTTGTCTTCTAGGGTCACAATATGTAAAACCCCCTTTGTAACTTTGTCTAATGTCAAAATCATAGTTGGGTATAGGAAACCATTTACTAAAATTCTTTTTGCCTACAATTTTCTTGTAGTCATATAGTGCGTTACTCCCTTGCGTCATTTGGCGTAAGTCTTGATTGAATAATGTTAATAAAGCTCGTGATATAATTTCAACGTCATTTCTTAAATAATCTATTTCTTGTGGTGTTAAAATATGCCCTATTTCTCTTTTTTCGTCATAATCTATTTCTAGTTTAGATATAGGTAAATTAAAACCCTTTGCTATTGCTTCAACGCTAAACGGTAAAATCTTTAACGAATCATATATTGTAATTTTTTCCGTTTTGTCCTCGTCCTTATTAAAACAAATTTCTAACGAATAAAATTGCCCCTTATCGGATATTAGCGTTGTGAAAGTTTTTGTTTTTAATTTTTTTCTATCCGTGATATGCTTATAACCATGTTCAAATAAATAACATAGTATAAATTCACCGTCAAACTTTAAGTTGTGAAAATAAAAAGTTGACCCTATGTTATTTTTTGCAAATTCAATAAACCAATCTAAACTATTACCATATTTAAAACTATGTGTTTCATCAATACTACATATCCCACAAGCCCACACGCGACAGTCAAGGGGGTCAGTTGTTGTTTCAAAATCAGCAGTAAAAAGCATATTTAATGATCCCCTTTCTTACATTTTACGCGTAGCCGTTACTTTCAAAATGTTCTATTATAGATTCAATCTTTAAATCAACCTCTATAGGGTCATAAATAAAATCTAATTGTAGAACAGGGTCATTATAAAAAAGGTCTGTGAACTCGTCGGGGGGTATGTTTTCTACAATTCGTATTATATCATTGCCTTTTGCACCAAATACGTTATAAAGACCTTTGATATAATTTTCTTTGTACCTTTCCATTTTATCATAATTATAATTGCTTTTAACCTGTTTTTCTACTGTTTCAATAAACTTATCCCATTCTTGCGGGCGTATTTTATCAATATTATACTTTTTAGGGTTTAAATTGTTTGCTTGAATACTTCCCATTGTACCTTTGTAAGTTGACACGTTAGCCCTTTTCTTTTCAATCGTTCTTTGTCTGTTAATTTGTGCAACTTTATAACCTATTTCTTTTCTTTCCCATGTTGTAGTCTTAATACCGCTTTTACTTGTAAACGGTTTTTCAGCCCCTTTTTTTAAGAAACGTGAAAGACTATTAACTTTACGGTTGAAGTCTTTACGTGTTTCAATGTTTGCCGTCAATTCTTTAACCGTTATTTTTTCGGGTAAATACGGGGCAAATTCGGGGTGCTTTTTTAGTGTTCGTGTTATTTTGGCGTTAAACTGTCTAACTGTGTTAGATATTTTTTCTCTATCAGATTTACGCCATTTAATGTTATATTGTTTAGGCATTTATAAAAATCTCCTTTATAAGATACTAGAAAACCGCGCGTTTCTATCTTATTATATAAAACAAGGTCATAAAGTTCATTATTATTAACCCACAATTTAAAACGTTTATATAGTGAATAAACTAGCGTTTCCCTGTTTTCCTTGAATTGTTCATTAAACTTTTCAAGGTGGTTATTACTACTAAAATAGAATGTTATACCATTCAAGGTAGTTTTGTACGGTGATTTTATTAAATCATAAACAATACCGTTCCTTGTCATACTCATAATTTAAAATAGCGGGCGAACTATAAGCCCGCCCGCTTTCCTCCTTACTTATTCTATTTAACCATATTGAAAGTAAGTATCTTTCTATCGCCTTTCGTAATCTGAACAACCTGTAATTTAACGGGCTTTTTCCATGTTGTCGGGTTTCCTTTGATTGCAAAAATCTTTTTCAGTGCGCTAAACACACCTAAAGAAACCGCCTGATAACCTACGCCGTCCGTATCAATCAAAACAATTCTAGGGCACAAATTAGATTCGCCTGTTTCACGGTTCACGCAAGTTACTACTTCGCAAAATACGTGTTTAACATTGATTGTCATGTTGATACAATCGCCAATTCTTTTATCGGGGTTGTTCATTGCGTTGAAAAGAATAACTTCTTCGTCCTCATTTTTTGGAATCATTGAACAAAACTGTGTTTTGCGTTCCGCTGTTAAGTCCATAATGAAACGCTCGTCTTCGTCCATTACAGCAAGTGCTGTGTTTCTCTCTGCCTGTGTGTTGTCAAATGGTGTCATATCTTTTACGTTTTCAAATTCGCTCATTTTTATTATTCTCCTTAAATTTTAATGTTCCCCGTATATGTCCGTTAGGTAAGACTTAATGTTTCACGTGAAACATTATTCTTCTGTTTCGTCCTCGTCCTTTTCGTTTCCGTTTATAACTTCTGCTAATTCCATGAATTTTTCAAACGGCAATCCGTAAGTTACTTTTTCCGTGTTAATTCCTGTAATAACATAGTTACCATTTTTACCGTACTCTTTACGTACCAACTTTAAAGCCTTATCGTTGTTCATTGTAACATTACTGATAGAAATAGGCTCTAATGGTGTTTTTACAATTTTGCCGTTTTCCATTGTTACGGTTGCGCTGTTGATTGTGTGTGTTTCAATCGTTCTTGTTACTTTCTTCATTTTGTTTACCTCGTCATTTCAAATTTTGTCAAGTCATGCTTTCTACTATTATCCATTTGTGAAAGAACCTTTTTCATTATACACATGTCAGTCTTTACTGTTTTTCATGCGCCCATTGTTCTTAATCACTTTTATGTGTTACTTGCATTTCTTAACTGTCTTTATTATAGCAGATACTTGTAGAAAATGCAAGCGTTTTTTATAATTTTCTTCAAATTATTTTTTTCTTGAAAGAAGTGTGATATAATATAGGAAAGAAAGGAGGGTTGTTCATGGATTGGAATGTATTAGTACAGGCGGTTTCAACTTTTGGCTTTCCTATTGTTATGTGTGGGGCAATGGCTTATTATGTTAAGTACATAACCGACAAACACAGGGAAGAAGTCAGCAAACTAAACGAACAGCATAAGCAAGAAATGCTTGATATTGTTAAGGCTGTTGACAACAACACAATAGCCTTAACAAAACTATGCGAAAAATTAGATAAGGAGGTTTGAAATTATGGTTCGTGCTAATGATATTGTAAATCAAGCCCGCGCGTGGTTGGGTAAAAATGAAGCGGATGGAAGTTTCAAAGAAATCATTGACGTATATAACAGTCACAAACCGCTTGCCCGTGGTTATGTTGTAAAATATACTGATGAATGGTGTTCAACTTTTGCAAGTGCTGTTTCTATCAAATGCGGGGCAACTTCAATTTTCCCTACTGAATGTGGTTGTGAAAAACATATTGAATTGTTTAAGTCTTTAGGCTCATGGATTGAAGACGAAAGCATTACACCTAAAGCGGGTGATGTTATTTTTTATGATTGGAATGATAACGGTGTAGACGATAACAAGGGATATGCCGACCATGTGGGAATTGTTGAAAGCGTTTCAAATGGTGTTATTACAGTAATCGAGGGCAACAACAGTTCAGCGGTTCGCCGTAGAACAATCGCTGTTAACGGGCGTTATATTCGTGGTTATGGTAGACCTAATTACACAGGTGAAACAAGTAAACCAACACAGAACATTGAAACAATCGCTAAAGAAGTTATTGCGGGCAAATGGGGTAATGGCGAAGACAGAAAAAATAACCTAATAAATGCGGGTTATAATTATACAGAAGTTCAGAGTCTTGTTAATACTATTCTTAACGGTAGCGGTAACGTTGGCAAAAAAAGCAATGAAGAAATTGCCCGTGAAGTTATTCGCGGTGATTGGGGTAATGGTAATGACCGCAAAAATCGCCTTACCGCAAGCGGTTACGATTATTACACCATTCAATCAATCGTCAATAATCTATTATAATGTTTCACGTGAAACATTTGCAGAAAGTGAGGTTGTCTATATGCCGTGGATAGCAAAGGCGGGTGCATTGAATCAAGAAGAAATGGAAAATAACGCCGATATTGTAAATACATATTTAAGCGGTTTAGGCTACGATATAAATACAATAGCGGGTATATTAGGCAATCTTCAAAATGAATCCACAATAAACCCGTTACGTCAAGAAGCGGGCGGGGCGGGTTTTGGTTTAGTGCAATGGACACCCGTAGATACTTTGATTAACGCGTGTAACGTTTTGGGTATATCCCCTTATACTGACGGCGATAATCAATTACAAGTGATAGACGCTCAAACATTAGGAAAATCGGGGTTGAATACGTGGTACACAAGTAGCGGTTTTGTAAGTCCTTATTATAGTAGTGGTGCAACGCCCGACATGATAGGTATTACAGGCGAACAATTCAAAACAAATAGCATGGGTTGGACACCCAATAAATTGGCTATTATGTTTATGGTTGGTTATGAACGTCCGTCATATAACCCGGAAACCAATCATTATGATAGGCGTATGGCTGACGCTTTAACGTGGTATAAGTATTTAACAGGACACCCACCACAACCCCCAACGGGTAAACAAAGCAAATTGCCCATATGGGCATATTGTAGATTATTTTAAAGAAAGGAGTGTTTACAAATGGCTATTTTAACTAAAACAGGCATGAACAAAATCTTGCGTAGAATCATGGAAACAGGAGGAATGACACCCGACATGGAGGAAGACATTCAGCGTCTACGTGATGATTTTGATGAACGTGAGGGTATTCTAAAAAAATACGGTGAAACGTATGATAGTGAAGACGCAGACGAATACGATTTCACAGAACGCGACACGAACGAGAATTACACACCAAAAGAGGAAGAAAAGGACGCTAAAGAATGGCGTGTAAAATACGAGGAAATGAAAGCCCGTTATCTTGACCGCTTTTTTGGTGGCGTAGACAATAACGAAAATTTTGAAGAAATAATGAACGAAACACGCGAAGACGTAGAACGCGACGGCGAGCCACAAACGTTTGATGAACTACTTGAATGTGTTGAGGGCTAACAAATTTTAAAGGAGGAAATAAAAATGCCTACAATCCCAAAAAAGGCTAAAAGCCTTAGTGAAATGAACAGCGCGGATATTTTAAATGTTACGCGTTCTGAAATCGGTGGCACTTATGCCGACCAAATTCCCGCAGTTGTAAAAGTTGGTGACAAATTGCCAAACGGAAGAATTGCAACACAGGCAGATTCTATTGCGTCATTGCGTGGAATCGGTGAGATTATGATGACTTATCAGCCGTTACAAAATGCTTTCTTGTCGGCACTTGTAAACCGTATCGGGCGTGTAATTATCACAAGTAGACTTTATGAAAACCCGTGGGCGGGCTTCAAGAAAGGATTGCTTGAATACGGTGAAACCATTGAAGAAATCTTTGTTAACCTTGCTAAACCGTATCAGTATGACCCGACCGTAGCAGAAAGCGAAGTTTTCAAACGTAGGATTCCAGACGTTCGCGCGTCTTTCCATAGCATGAACTATCAGAAATTTTATCCTACAACTGTTTCTAACGACCAGTTACGACAGGCGTTTTTATCGTGGCAAGGAATTACTGACCTTATCGGAAAGATTATTGAACAGGTATACACGGGTGCTAATTATGACGAATTTCTTGTAATGAAATACATGATTGCACAGGTAGCACTTAAAGGTGAAATTTACCCCGTAAGTATTCCCGCAGTAACCGCCGATAATGCGCGTAGTGTTACAACTACTATGGTTGCACAGGCTAGAAAGTTATCTTATATGTCAAGCAAGTACAATCTTGCGGGCGTTAAAACGTATACAGACCCTAACTTTTTGTATATGATTCTAACCACTGATATTGAAAGTATATTTGACGTTGAAGTTTTGGCGTTATCTTTCAATATGAATAAGGCTGAACTTATCGGTAGACAGATTGGTGTTGACGGTTTTGGCATTATTGACGAGGAAAGACTTGCAGAAATTTTTAAAGATGACCCATATACAAGTTATGTACCTTTCACAGAGGAACAGAAAACAGCACTTTCTTCTATTGCGGGCTTAATGGTTGATGAATCATGGTTTATGATTTTTGACAACTATTACAACATGACAGAAATTTACAATCCACAGGGCTTGTATTGGAATTACTTCTATCATGTATGGAAAACTTTCTCTATTAGTCCATTCAGTAACGCAGTTTTATTTACAACAGAAACGCCCGCAATTACTAGCGTAACCGTTTCGCCCGCAACCGTAACAGTTGCAAAAGGTTCAACGGCACAGTTTAGCGCGGTTGTTGTAAACACAGGCTTTGCACCAAAAGACGTTATTTGGACGGTGACAGGAACGGAAGACGTTACAAGCACTATTGACGTTAACGGGCTTTTAACTGTATCGGGTACAGAAGCAAATACAACCTTAACCGTAACCGCAACTAGCGCGTTTGACGGTGAAAAGAAAGGTATGGCAACGGTAACTGTGCAGGCGTAAGGAGGGTTAAACATGAATGTAATACCAATGACACCTATAACAAGTGTAAAGGTATGTAAAAATGTTCCCCTTGATTCTACCTATAAGGACACGTTAGATTTTTCTAGCGTGTCCGCGCAGGTAGCATATTTTACAGGTAAAGCAAAATACACTTTTACCGACCTTACACCCGTAAGACTTCAAAACGCTTTAAGGTTACCTGTTAACGCTGATAGCCTTTATGATTGTAATTATATCATGTTTCAAAACGCTAATTTTGCTAACAAATGGTTTTATGCGTTTATCAAAGACATTCATTTTGTCAATGTAAATATGAGTGAAATTGAAATTGAACTTGATGTAATACAAACATGGTGGTTTGACATAACAATAAAACCGTCATTTGTTGAAAGGGAACATATAAACAATGACGCTATCGGAAATAACCTAATTGCTGAAAACCTTGAATTAGGTGATTATATAGCAAGGGATTTTGACGGTACGAATACACTAGGCGGTTCTTCTATCGTGGTTGCTGCTACAACCGATAGTGAGGGTACAAAAGTAACGGGTGGTACATATTGCGGTATTTATAGCGGACTATATTTTAGCGTATTTAGTGATTATAGTGGTGTAAATGCTATGATTGAAACATTAACAAACGCTAATAAAAGTGACGCTATTGTAGCAATCTTTCAAATGCCTACTGCAATGGTTGGCGATATTGGTGGTAGTGCAAAAAGTTACGATATTAGCAAAGATAAAAACTTTTCAGATATTGACGGTTATACACCACGAAACAATAAGTTATTTACACACCCGTTCAATTTTTTGTATGTTACAAACCTTAACGGAAACGCTGCAGAATTTCATTATGAATATTTTAGTGATAATTCATGTTCGTTTGTAATGGCGGGGGATATGTCTTGTAACCCTCAAATATTTCTTGCACCTACTAATTATAAAGGTGTTCCCGCTAACTATAATGAAAAAATGGTACTTGACGGATACCCTCAATGTGCTTATTCAACAGATTCTTTCAAAGCGTGGTTAGCGCAAAATGGGGCAAGTACAGCAGTTAGCGTTTTAGGTGGTGCATTTACAACATCGGTAGGCGTAGCAACTTTAAACCCTATGGCAATAGCGGGCGGGGCGTTAAGCATTGCGGGAACACTTGCAAAAATTAGCGAAACCGCAAGTTTGCCCCGACAAGCCCACGGTCCAGCGGGTTCAAGTGCAAGTTTCGCGGTTGGCATTAAAGACTTTGCTTTTATGCACATGACTATTAGACGCGAATACGCCGAATTGATAGACGATTATTTTGACATGTACGGATATGCTACACATCAAGTAAAAGTTCCTAACATAACGGGAAGACCGTCGTGGAATTATGTTAAAACTATTGATTGTAAAATAGTGGGAAGTGTTCCTTTTGACGATATGAATAAAATACGGTCTATTTTTGATAGTGGCGTAACCTTTTGGCATGGTGATTGGGTTGGTGATTATACACGTAACAATAAGTAAAAGGACGGTGATAATATGAGTAAAAATAAACGTAAGCGTTGGGAATCCGCAGTAATAAACAACAAAACATACATTGATTATTATAACCGTCTTATGGAATTGGCGTTGAATGTTTTTGAATGGGAGAATTTACCGCCTACGGTTGACGAAAGATTTCTTGAATTAACTTTGTATGATATGGGCTATTGTCTGTATTTCAATGATGAAATTATAGGCGATTTAGCATTGACTTGTACTATTGGGGGTCAATTAGATGTTTATAGAATACCTGTACTTCGTAGGGCTTATGCCGTTAACGGCTATAATAAATTATGTACTACTAAAGATAGTGTATTGATTTTTAATAACTATCTTCATACGCCTACTTCTTTAACGATTGAATTATTTGCGCGTAGATTGTATGAAATTGAACGTGCTATTGACGTTAACGTTAAAGGACAAAAAACACCAACGTTAATTTTATCAAACGAACAACAAAGATTGACTATGCAGAATTTATATATGCAATATGACGGAAACGAACCTTTTATTTTTGGCGATAAGAATATGGATATTGAGGGCATAAAGAGTTTAAAAACTGACGCGCCTTTTGTGGCTGATAAACTTGAAAACCTTAAACATCAAATTTGGAATGAAGCTTTGACATTTTGCGGAATCGAAAACAGCAATCAAGACAAAAAAGAAAGACTTGTGAGTGATGAAGTTGGAAGTAATTACGGGAATGTTGAAGCGCAAAGAAACGTTATGTTAAATGCCCGTAAACAGGCAGTTAAAAAAATAAATGCAATGTTTGGCACTAATATTGACGTTCATTTTCGTTCTAATCTTCAAACAATAGTAAACATTGAAAATGTTTCACGTGAAACATTAGAAGAAAGTGAGGGCGAAGAAAATGAGTAAATACACAACACAAGTAAGGTGGATAATTGAACAAGCAACCTACGAAAATCAAGATTTACCTATTTCACAAAGAGTTGATTTAGCTTGTCCTAAAATTTTTAACTTTAATTTTCCTATATGGTCGGAAGAATATAGAACAATCCTTGAAAAGAAAATTTTAATGCACTACTTCAATAAAGAAATAGGTTTTGAAACAGTGGGGTTATGGAAATTCTATCTTGAAGAACGTATGAATTTGATTATGCCGTATTATAATAAATTATATGAAACCACAGTAAAAGATTATGATTGGTTGACAGACACAAACGCCCATGAAACATATGTCGGAAATAAGAAGTTGCAAGAAAATGCAAAATTTGACGCTAACGGAAACATAAAAAGTGACATGACAGGAAAAACACAAGATAACGGAAATGATACCTTTTCGAGTACAGGTTCAAGCACTACTGACGGCACAAAAAATCAAAACACTAAAGAACTTGAAAGTGATTTACCACAAGCGAATTATGCAGACCTTGATTATGGTACAAAGTTAACAGAGGGAGAACAAACAGAAACAACTCACGAACAAACCGATACAACACAGCAAAGAAGAGCGGATAGAACAAACGTAACAGATACATCACAAAATGCGAACACAGATACAACACAAAAAAGCACTAATGATTTACAAAGTAACACAGACGACATTTATACCCGTGACCGCATAGGCGCGTTCGGTAGTCGTTCATTAACTGAATTACTTATGCAGTACCGCGATAGTCTTATAAATATTGACAACATGATTATAGATGAGTTAAAAGACTTGTTTATGATGATATATTAAAAGGAGGTAGTTTATATGTATTCTAACATGCAACCGTTTCGTTTTTGGTGTCAAAAGGTTTTACCTCTTGTGTATGATGATTCACTTTCATACTACGAATTATTGTGTAAAGTAGTTAATTATATTAACAATCTTATTAAAGATGTTAATACGTTAACAGCAGAAATGATTGAGCTACAACAGGCGTTTATTACTCTGAAAAATTACGTTGATAATTATTTCACTAATTTAGACGTACAGGAAGAAATTAACAACAAACTTGATGAAATGGTTCAAGACGGAACATTTGACACAATTATCAAGGCATATTTCAACCGTAAATTTATTTTTATTGGAGATTCCTACATTTTAGGTTATTCAAATGACGGTCATTTGTATACCTCATTTGCTGAAATTATTAACGCTAATTTAGGGTTAGGTGCAACTATACTCGGCACAAGTGGCGCGGGTTTTGCGAATGTTGGAACAGGAATAAACGAGGGAAAAAACTTTTTGCAAACTTTACAAACATATCAAGGTGACACAGCAGACAAAAACGCTATTACAAACATTTATGTTATGGGCGGGTATAATGACCGTACCCACACAACAACGGAGATATGGCTTTCCATGCAAGATTTTTCGACTTATGTAAAAGAAACGTTTCCTAATGCTCGTATTCATGTTGCTTTTATTGGTTGGTCTTTATTGCCCGCAGAATATACAGCCCTTGAACAAAGCGCACTTGCATATTCCCGTTGTGGTTTGTACGACATGGAATATATGAGTAATAGTGAATATATTTTACACAGTAGTCATTATTTTACGTCTGATTGGGTTCACCCTAATAATGAGGGTCACTCTGCATTAGCTTCTTATTTAGCAACGAATATTTTAGGAGGTGAAATTGATGTGATACAGCAAAGAGGACAATTAACAGTTCCCGCAATTAATAATGTACAGTTGGGGGCTATTTTCGCTTCACAACATAACAATATGATTTCTATAAGTATGCCCGATTTTTGTAATATTGCCCTTTCGGCTTATGACGGTAATTATTGGGGCACGCAATGGATTCAGATTAGTGGTAAAATAAACCCTACGCCTGTTATGGGATATTGGGAAACTTATTGGAGTGGTGCGGTTATTTGGAATCCTATTGATAGTACAGATTGGTATACAGCACCCGCTTCTATTAAAATGGTGGAGGGAGTATTTTATTTACAGATACAGGCTCTAGCGTTAAATGGTGGGGGTCTGTATAATGGAAAAATTCAACAGTGTATTATTCCGTCTTTTACTATTCAGTGTCCGACACTACTTTCTTAAAATTGTACAATAATATTCAAAATACCCCTTGACAATAAGGGGTATTTCTGTTATACTTATATCAACAAATAAAACAAGTGAGGTAAAGAAAATGAATAAATATGAAGTATGGGCAACAGTATTTTCAAGTGAATTAGGAAAACAAGTAAAAATTTGTATTGGTGAATTTGATGAATTTGTAAATGCTAGTATATTTTCTAAAGCATATGACGAACATTATAGCGCACATTCGGAAATAATTGAATATGTAAGAAAATAACCACCAACCCACGGGGCGCGGTTTCCTATCTCCTGTACGT
>ULSL01024187.1_pt1 | contig 13490 bp, 8 predicted proteins | sample 1956321 | NCBI WGS metagenome assembly ULSL01 (sample SAMEA4835707, study PRJEB28245) | human gut metagenome | biome: gut microbiome; material: fecal sample | place: Denmark | collected 2008
CTGCTGCACGCCACCCACCGTATACCCCGCCCGCGCCAGTGCACGCCCTGCCGCCGCCTGCCGGGCATCGCTGCCCACCACCGCAAACCGCTTTGTCTGCCTCATGTCGTCATCTCCCCTTTTCCGCTGTGCACTATCCTATGCAGGAAGAGGAAACCGCGTGAGCGGGAAGGTGCTGACCGGCAGAAACAAAAAAGCTCCCCCTTTCGGGGGAGCCATCATCGCGCAGCGATGACTGAGAGGATTCTTATTTCAGCGCTTCTTCCAGCACCTTCAGCAGGTGCGGGATATCCAGCGGCTTTGCGATGTGGCCGTTCATGCCCGCATTCACGGCGTTCTGCTTGTCCTCCTCAAAGGCGTTGGCGGTCATGGCAAAAATGGGGATGCCTGCCTTGCGGGGGTCGGGCAGAGCGCGGATACGCCGGGTGGCTTCGTAGCCGTCCATCCGGGGCATCTGGATGTCCATCAAAATCAGGTCGTACTGCCCGGGCACGGACTGCTCCATCTTTTCCACTGCTTCAACGCCGTCTCCGGCGGTATCCACAAGGAAGCCTGCTTCCTTTAAGATCTCTATGGCAATCTCCCGGTTCAGGGCGTTATCCTCCACCAGCAGCAGGTGCTTACCGCTGAAGTCTGCCTTGGGCTGCGGTGCAGTCGTCTGCTCCGGTTGTACCCGGAAGGGCTCTGCCAGCACCTTGCGCAGCTCCGAGAGGAAGAGCGGCTTTTCGCAGAAGGCGGTCACACCGGCGGCGCGCGCTTCCTCCTCGATATCCGCCCAGTCATAGGCGGTCAGGATGATGATGGGGCAGCTGTCCCCGATGACCTTGCGGATCTGCCGCACGATCTCGATGCCGTTCATATCCGGGATGAGCCAGTCGATAATATACACGCTGAAAGCATCGCCCTGCTCCACGGCGTACTTCGTGCGGATGACTGCTTCCTTGCCGGAGATGGTCCACTCCGGGCGCATGCCGATCTTGGAAAGCATAGTGCTGACGCTCAGGCAGGTATTGGTGTCGTCGTCCGCCACCAGCGCCCGCAGCCCTTCCAGTTGGGGCAGTTGCTTGATCTCCGCCTTCTGCCCGCTGAGGGGGAAGCAGAGGTTCACGATGAACTCGCTGCCCTTGCCCGGCTCGCTTTCAAGGGTGATGGTGCCGCCCATCAGGTCTACGATGTTCTTGGTGATGGAAAGCCCCAGACCCGTGCCCTGAATACCGCTGACGGTGGAGCTTTCCTCCCGGGTGAACTCCTCAAAGATGTGCTTCTGGAACTCCTTGTTGATGCCGATGCCGTTATCTTTAATGCGGAACTCATAATTGCCGCAGCCCTTGGGCGCACCGAGCTTCTGGGCAATGCGGATGCTCACCATGCCGCCGGTGGGGGTGAACTTGATAGCATTGGAAAGGATGTTCAGCAGCACCTGATTCAGCCGCAGCGGGTCGGTGATGATGTCCTCGTCCACCACATCCATGGTGTCGATGAACAGCGCTAAGCGCTTGGAGCTGATATTGGGCTGGATGATGGAGCGTATATCGTGCACGAGATCCGGCAGATGCACTGCCTTTTCCTCGATCTTCACCTTGCCGCTCTCGATACGGCTCATGTCCAGCACATCGTTGATGAGGGAGAGCAGGTGCTGGCTGGAGGTGGAGATCTTTTTCAGGTAGTCCAGCACCTGTTCTTTATTATCAACATGGGTCGCCGCCAGCGAGGTGAAGCCGATAATGGCGTTCATCGGGGTGCGGATGTCGTGGCTCATGTTGAACAAGAACTCCCGCTTGGCGCGGTTTGCCGCTGCCTCGTGCCGGACGGCAAGCTCCAGCTTGCGGTTCTGCTCTTCCAGCTGGGCGTGATACTTCTGCTCCTGCTCCCTTTTTTGCTGCTCCGCAAGCTTCATGGAGCGGCGGCGCAGCGTTTGCAGCACTGCCACACAGATCAGATAGAAGATCAGTGCCGTCAGCAGTGCGCTGCTGAAATTGCGGAACACCGATTTTTCGTCGATATAGAGATACAGGTCAAAATTCTGTCCGTTGCTGTACATCCCGAAATAGCAGCCGGAATTTGCCCAGTCGCGGGTGTGGGTCAGAATGTCGGGCGCACCGGCCTTGCGGATGCCCTGCACCAGCGGGCTGTTCGTGGTGTACAGTCCGATGAGGCTCGGGTCGTTTGCGGCGATCACCTTGTTGTCCTGCACGATAAAGATGGTGCCGCTGATGTTCTTCGGGTAGCCGTCCAGCACGCTCTGGATGGACAGGGCTGTCCCCTCCACAAACTCCGGCGGGGTCACCCGGTAAGCCAGCAGCACGGCGTCCCCTGCTGCGGCGCGGCGGGTGGCAACATCCACCGCTGTACCATCCTGTAACAGAATGCGCTTGAGATAGGTCTTTTGCGGGTTTTGCAGCACGTTCAGCGCGGCTTGCTCCCGCAGAGATTCCGCAAACTGCGCATAGCCGATATTACCATCCGTATATTCGCACAGTGATTCTCCATTTTCGTCCAGTACGGCAATGCCGGTAAGCCAGAGGGACTTCGTTTCTGCCCGGAGGGCTTCGGGGTCGTAGAGATCCAAGGCGTCGTTTTCAGCCAGCTGCCGCACCGACACCGCCATCCGGCGCAGCGACTTTGCAGTGATGGTATCGTTATATTTTTCGTAGCTGGTGGACTGCACCTTTACAAAGTTGATGGTGCGGTCAAAGTATTCCTCGGTAGCGCGTATGGACTCCCGCCCGGAGAAGAGGGTCACTGCCAGCAAAAGCAGCACGCCCATCAGCAGATAGAGCGCCGTCACCCGCATACCGGGCGTGAACGTTTTCTTGTTACGGTTCAAGTGCGTCCACCTCCAGATATTTTTCCGGGTCCGGCAGATATTTGCCTACGATCTGCTTCATCGTGCCGTCGGCGCGCATGGCGGCAAAGGTCTCGGTCAGCTTTTCGTCCAGCCCGCGGGTGTCGTTCAGCGCAAAAGCCACGCCGATGCCGGTGACCAGCAGCGGCTCCTCCAGAATGCGGAAATTGGCATTGCAATCCTGCATATACCGCAAAATGGCGGCCTCGTGGGCAGCAATGGCGTCCACATAGCCGCAGTTCAGCATGGCGTACTGCACGCTGCGGTCCTCGGCGCTCAGCAGTTCACCAAACTGCGGGATGCGGGGGTCGGTGCCGCCGAGGAAGATTTCCTCCGGCTTGGTGGTGCTTTGCACCATCATGGTCTTGCCCGCAAGGTCGGCAAGCGTTTCAATGCCGCTATCGGCATTGACCGCCACCACCTGACGGCTGACCATATACGGCCCTACCCAGCGGTACAGCTGCTCCCGCCCATCCATGGAAAAGCAGCTCCAGATGCAGTCGATAGCACCGCTTTCCACAAGGTTTGTTTTCTGCTCCCAGTCAATGATTTCAAACCGTACCGCATACCCCATGCGGGCAAAGGCCTCGGTGGCAATGTCCACATCAATGCCGGTGGGCGTGCTGTCATTGTTCAGGTAGATAAAAGGCGGGTAGTTATCGCTGCCCACCGTAAGCTCGGGCAGCGCTGCCGCCGCCTGTGTTTTGCCGCAAGCGGTCAGCCCGGCTGCCGCTGCCGCCGCGCACACCTTTAAAAAGGTACGGCGGGGTATTTTATGGTTGAATCGCTGTTTTGTCACGCGTAGATGTCCTCACATTACCATTGTAAAATTTCCTGTTTCAGTTCCCCCTGCACGTCCAGCAGACACTGCAGCAGCAGCGGGTTGAAGGCTCCGCACTCGCCGTTCGTGATCATCTGGACAGCCGTTTCGTGCGGGAAAGCCTTTTTATAGCACCGTTCGCTGGTCAGTGCGTCATACACATCCGCCATGGAGACCAGCTGGGCGCTGATGGGGATATCGTCGCCCTTCAGCCCGTCCGGGTAGCCTTTGCCGTCCCAGCGCTCGTGGTGCCAGCGGGCGATCTCGTAGGCGGTCTGCAACAGCGGCTGGTCTGCAAAGCTTTCAGTCTTTTGCAGCATCTCTGCGCCCAGCATACTGTGGGTCTTGATCACCGCAAATTCTTCTGCGGTCAGCTTGCCGGGCTTATTCAGGATGGCTTCGTCAATGCCGATCTTGCCGATATCGTGCAGCGCCGACGCCAGCGGGATGTTATCCTGCTGCTCGGGGGTCAGGTCGTAGCGGCTGGTCAGCTCTATCAGCCGGTGCAGCAGCGTCTCGGTGATGATGCGGATGTGCCGCACATGAGAGCCGGACTCGCCGTTACGGAACTCCACGATCTGGCTCAGCACGCCCACCAGCACATCGGTGTTCTTTTCCCGCGCGCGGATCTGGTCAGACACCATCTGCACCAGCCGCCGCTGCTTGGCGTACAGCTTGATGGTGTTGGACACCCGGCGGTAGACGATCTTGGCGTCAAAGGGGCGGTTGACATAGTCGCTGGCACCCAGCTCGTAGGCCTTGCGGATGGCTTCCTCCGAGTCGTCACTGGAGATCATGATCACCGGCACGTCCTCGATGGTGTGGTTGGTGTTCATGGTGCGCAGCACCTCAAAGCCGTCCATGACCGGCATGTTGATATCCAGCAGCACCAGCGAGATCTGCCCGGCGTTTGCCCGCAGCAGCTCCAGACACTGCTTGCCGTTCCCGGCTTCCAGAATGCGGTAGTCATCGCCCAGAATGCCGGCAAGCATCATGCGGTTCATCATGGAATCGTCCACCAGCAGGATCACGGGCTTTTCCCCTAAGACATCCTTCTGGGCCGCCAACCGACTGTCCTGTGTGTCCACCGCCACGGCGTCCTTGCGGTTTTTGGCCTGATACATTATAAGATCTGCCCGGCGCACCACGTTCTCCATAGGGTCGGCAAGGGTCTGCATCGCGCCGCCGATGCTCAGCGACAGCCGGAAGTGGGGGTAGCCCGGCACCACCGTTTGCTGCACGGCGGTGCGGATCTGCTCCAGCTTTACCTTGAAATAATCCGCCGGGATGCCGGGCAGCACCAGCAAAAACTCGTCGCCGCCGTAGCGGATCAGCAGATCTGTTTCTCGGATGCAGCTGCGGATGGCCTTTGCAACGGTTTCCAGCGCCAGATCTCCGGCGTGGTGGCCGTAGGTATCGTTGCAAATCTTGAAATCGTCGATATCCATCAGGGCGATGCCCGCCGGGCCGATGTTATTGCGCACCACTTCCTCGTAATAGCGGCGGTTGTAGGTACCAGTCAGGGCGTCGTGGTTCAGCCGCTGCCGGTAGCTCTGTTCTTTTTTCATGTTCCGGGCGGCGGTCTGGGCAAACTGCGCCTTCTGCTCCTCCATCTGCTGCATCATCCGCAGCAGGTTATGGTTGGCGGTTTCCAGCGCCTCCCGCTGGGTACGGTTCTGCTGTTCCAGCTTTTCCCGCAGTTCCATATAGGGGGTGATATCCGTGATCGTGCCCACGATATAGCCTTTGCCGTACCATTCCACCTGATTGGCAGCGTTGGTGACCCAGCGGTAGCCGTTTTTGCCCAGAAGCCGGAAGATGCTGTCACCATTCTTGGCGTAAGTCGCGCTGTTTTCCGCGTTCCGGTAGCGCAGCCCGGTCGCCAGATCATCCGGGTGCACCAGCGCGGTGTAGCGGTTATCGAACCTTGCCGCAAACTCTGCCCGCCCCCAGCCCAGTATCTCCAGAAAGCGGTCACTGACATAAGCAAACGGATAGCCGTTTTCCGGATCCTCTGCGCAGCAATGAAAGCCGCCCGGTATATTCTGTGCATAGCGTTCCAGCTGCAGAAGCTCTTCTTTTGTTGTCTCGTCTGTTTCCATTTTACCTTTCCTGCCTTTTTCTCCGCGCACCGCACCCCGGCAGCACGCAGTACCCCCTGTTACCGCAATTTCAAACTTTACCTTCCTGTACGCCCCGCTTTTGGGCACACTATAACATTTTGATTTTATCATCAAAACCGCCTAGATGCAAGCATTTTTTGCCAGTTTTGCCAATGGAAAGGCAGGTAAGGCAACGCAAAAAAGCCGCCGCACAAAAAGTGCAGCGGCTTTGCGGGGCGTCACCTCACAGCCAGCGCTCTGCGATGATCCACCACATACCGGGCAGGTTGATCCGACCCAGCAGATGCTCCAATACGATCAGCATGGTATTCTCCTTTCAGACCGTCCGTTTCAGCCGAACAGCCCCTTCAGTAAAAACAGAAGCAGCTTAGTAAAGCTGCCGCCGCCCAAAAGGCTGAGCAGCGGCCCAAGGCCTTGAAACATGGGAGGTTTGCTCCTTTCGTTTCATTCCGTCCCGACTGCTGCCGGGTGCCGGTCTGCTTTATATACGAACCAGTCCGCTGCAGGATTGCAAATGCCGTGGTGGTAAATGCTGGAAAGACGATTGAAAATGGCCTCCGCGTGCGCTTTGGCCATCCTTCAAGGAATATTATTTATATTTCGCGTTTGTCGCGGCCTGCGGGCCGCTCCAAACGCACTTTCACAGAAGGGGTCACAATTGGAAGCAGCTGCCGTCTGCCTTTACGACCCCTTCCCGTGAAAAAGTTGCTCAGAAACGCCCGCAGGCGTTTCTGGGCAACAAATCAAAAATACTTTTTCCGCTGAAAATGCCCAAAGCAGCGCGGAGGGCATTCCAAATCGTCTTACTTAAAACGCTTCCATGCCGGGGTAGACGGCGCTTTCGCCCAGCTGCTCCTCAATGCGCAGCAGCTGGTTGTACTTTGCCACACGCTCGGTGCGGCTGGGTGCACCGGTCTTGATCTGGCAGGTGTTCAGCGCCACCGCCAAGTCCGCAATGGTGGTGTCCTCGGTCTCGCCGGAGCGGTGGGAGCTGATGGCGTTGTAACCGGCCTTGTGTGCCATTTTGATGGCTTCCAAGGTCTCGGAGACAGAGCCGATCTGGTTCAGTTTGATCAGGATAGCGTTGCCCGCACCCAGCTGGATGCCCTTTGCCAGACGCTCGGTGTTGGTCACAAACAGGTCGTCGCCCACCAGCTGCACCTTGCCGCCCAGCTCGCGGGTCATCTGCTGCCAGCCCTCCCAGTCCTCTTCGTCCAGACCGTCCTCGATGGAGATGATGGGGTACTTTTCCACAAGGCTCTTCCAGTGCGCGATCAGCTCGGCAGAGGTGAACTCGGTGCCCGCCTTGGGCAGCTTGTAAAAGCCCTTGCCCTTGGGGCTCTTCCACTCGGAAGCGGCGGCGTCCATTGCCAGCATAAAGTCCCTGCCCGGCAGATAGCCCGCCTTTTCGATGGCAGCCAGAATGGTCTCGATGGTCTCCTCATCGCTGGAAAGGTTGGGTGCAAAGCCGCCCTCATCGCCCACGGAGGTAGCCAGACCCTTGGACTTCAGGATGGCAGCCAGCGCATGGAACACCTCGGCGCACCAGCGCAGCGCTTCCTTAAAAGAGGGTGCGCCCACCGGCATGATCATGAACTCCTGCGTGTCCACGGTGTTGGCGGCGTGTGCGCCGCCGTTCAGGATGTTCATCATGGGCACGGGCAGGCGGTTGCCGTTTACGCCGCCCAGAAAACGGTACAGCGGCATTTCCAGCGAAGCGGCTGCTGCGCGGCAGGCTGCAATGGACACCGCCAGAATGGCGTTTGCGCCCAGATTGGATTTATCCTTGGTGCCGTCGGCTTTGATCATGGCGGCGTCCACGGCGTAGATGTCGGAAGCATCCATGCCCACCACAGCGTCCGCAATGACCGTGTTGATGTTTTCCACCGCCTTGGTCACGCCCTTGCCCAGATAGCGGCTCTTGTCGCCGTCCCGCAGCTCCAGCGCCTCAAACTCGCCGGTGGATGCACCGGAAGGGGCGCAGCCGCGCGCCACGGTGCCGTCCGCCAGCGTGATCTCGGCTTCTACGGTGGGGTTGCCGCGGGAGTCCAGAATCTCGCGGCCAACAACAGCTTCAATTTCCAGATAATTCATCTTGAAACCCTCCTGAATATCATTTTCTCTCCCGTACTGCCCGGGCGGGCAGAGGGGGAACTGCTCTATTTAGGTAGTTATATATAACTAACTGCAAATATCCTACCACGCTTTGCACCCCGGCGCAAGAGCCGGTGCGTATGTTTGCAGACCTAAATTTTTAACAGGGGCGCAAACCGCCGTGGAAAACCCGTTTACAGTCTGCCCCCTTGCGGCAGCGGGGATACGTTATGCTTACCATGTGTTTTTTATATGGCAGATATGCCAAAAATTTTCTTTACTTTTTGGTAGTTCGGTTCTATACTGGTTGCGGCGTTTTCGCTGTTTTCCCATTTATAGTCGTTATAGAGGAGGATTTTTGCAATGAATAAGGATCTGACGGTGGGCAAGCCGTCACAGGTATTGTGGCAATTCTGTCTGCCAATGTTCGGCAGCATCATTTTCCAGCAGTTGTACAACATCGCGGATAGTCTGGTAGCAGGCAAGTTCATCGGTGAGAACGCGCTGGCTGCGGTGGGCAACAGCTACGAGATTACCCTGATCTTCATCGCCTTTGCCTTTGGCTGCAACATCGGCTGCTCGGTCATCGTGTCCCGCTACTTTGGCGCAAAGGAATACCGCGAGATGAAGACCTCGGTCTACACCTCCCTCATCGGCTCTGCCGTGCTGTGCGCCGTGCTGATGGGCATCGGTCTGTTTGGCTGCGACGCCCTGCTGGAGCTCATCAACACCCCGGAGGAGATCCTTGCAGATTCTGCGCTGTATCTGGATATCTACGTTCTGGGCCTGCCCTTCATGTTCTTCTACAACATTGCCACCGGCATCTTCTCTGCCCTTGGCGACAGCAAGACCCCCTTCTACTTCCTTGCAGTCTCTTCTTTGTCCAACATCGGCGTGGACATCCTGTTTGTAGCAGGTTTCCAGATGGGCATTGCCGGTGTAGCATGGGCTACCTTCCTGTGTCAGGGTGTCAGCTGCGTGCTGGCCATGGTGGTGGTGTTCCGCCGCATCCGCGCCTTCCGCACCGAGGGTCATGTGCAGCTGTTCTCGTGGAATATGCTGGGCAAGGTGGCCGTGGTGGCTGTGCCCAGCATCCTGCAGCAGAGCTTTGTCTCGGTGGGCAACATCATCCTGCAGAGCATTATCAACACCTTTGGTGCCAGCGTCATTGCAGGCTACTCTGCCGCCGTCAAGCTGAACAACATGGTCATCACCTCCTTTACCACCTTGGGCAACGGCATCTCCAACTACACCTCCCAGAACATGGGTGCCGGCAAGATGGACCGCGTCAAGGAAGGCTTTGGCGCAGGCCGCAATCTGGTGTGGCTGCTGTGCGTGCCGCTGGTGGTGCTGTACTTCTTCTTTGGCCGCTTTTTGCTGCTGCTGTTCATGAACGACCCGCAGGGCCCCGCCATTGACACCGGTATGCTGTTTTTGCGCATCCTCTCTCCCTTCTACTTTGTGGTATCGGTCAAGCTGGTGGCAGACGGCATCCTGCGCGGCTGCGGCCTGATGGTGCGGTTCATGATCGCCACCTTCACCGACCTGATTTTGCGCGTGGGCATTGCCGCCGTGCTCAGCGCCACCGCGCTGGGCTCCACCGGCATCTGGATGGCATGGCCTGTGGGCTGGTGCATCGGTACGGCGCTTTCCATGGTGTTCTACGTCACCGCCATCCGCAAGGCACTGGCAGAGCCGTTGGCTGTTGCCGAGGCCGAGGGACAGGCCGCCGAAGTCCGCGCCGAGGCCGAATTTGCCGCCGACGCCGAGATGGAGACCCTGTAACCATTTTGCAACCCGTGAATCCATTTCATTTCACAGATAAACAAAATGAACAATTTGAAATAGTGCACAAAATCGTGCTCTAATTTTTGTATAAAGTATCAACAAAGCCGAGAAAATGCGCCCAAAAGTATGGACGGTTTGTGAATTGCGGATTTGAACCCAGATAGCTATAATAACAGACAAGAACAGAAGCAAGGCCGCTTTAGAGGGGAAGGGCCTTGCTTCCGTTTTTATCAATTTACTTTATAAAACACTCCGAAGGAGGAGATTTTTATGAAAAAGATGATCACTCGTCGTCAGTTCATGGCTGCTGCCGGTGTTGTTGCCGCAGCAAGCGCTCTGACTGCCTGCGGCGGTTCTTCCGCAAGCACGGCCGCTTCTTCTGCTGCCGGTTCTACCGCTGGTTCCGCTGCTGCTTCCGGCAGCACCATCAAGGTGGGTGTGATGGGCCCCCTGACCGGTGACGCTTCCGTTTACGGTCAGGCTGTTGTAAACGGTGCCAGCCTGTACATGAAGCAGGTCAATGCCGATGGCGGTGTCAACGGCAAGCAGTTGGAGATCATCACCATGGACGAGCAGGGCGATGAAACGCAGGCTGTGACCTGCTTTACCAAGATGGTGGATCAGGGCATCACCGCTCTGGTGGGCGATGTAACCACCGCTCCCACGCTGGCTGTTGCCGCCGAGAGCGCCGATTACAATATGCCTATGGTCACCGCTTCCGCTACTGCCGAGGCTGTTACCTACGATGCCGAGACCGACACCGTGAGCGGGAATGTGTTCCGTGCCTGCTTCACCGACCCCTTCCAGGGCGTGAAGATGGCAGATTACGCTTACGAGAAGCTGGGCTACACCAAGGCAGCCGTCATCTTCCTGAAGGGCAAGGACTACAACGAGGGTCTGGCCGAGAACTTTGTCAAGGAGTTTGAGGCAAAGGGCGGCACCGTCGTGGATCAGGAGAGCTACTCTGAGGGCGACGTGGACTTCAAGACCCAGCTGACCAGCATCCTTGGCAAGAACCCCGAGATGGTGTTCTGCCCCAACTACTATCAGGAAGTGGGTCAGATCCTGGCTCAGGCTGAGAGCATCGGCTTGACCGTTCCCTTCCTCGGCGGCGACGGCTGGGATGGTCTGGAGGGCTACGCCACCGCCGACCAGCTGAAGGACTCCTACTTCTGCGCCTGCTACGCTAAGGGCTCCAGCACCGCGTTTGAGGATGCCTACAAGGCCGAGTACGGTGAGGCCTACCCCAACGGCTTTGCACCCTTGGGCTACGATGCTGCCATGACCGTTGTGTATGGCATTAAGGCTGCCGAGGAGCAGGGCCTCGAGGCCGGCTCCGACGAGTACAAGCAGGCCGTCATCGATGCCATTGCCGGCGGCACCATCGAGGGCATCACCGGCACCTTTACCTTCGACGAGCACCACAACCCCGTCAAGAGCACTGCCATCCTGACCTACGTGGACGGCAAGCCCGAGCTGAAGGAAATGTTCTGATCCGCGCTGTTCCATCCACCGGTGATGGAGCCGCCCGCACAGAGCAAACCCCATGATTTTTTGGAGAACGCCGGAACAGCTTTTTTCTGGTCAGGCGTTCTCCGTTTTTTATATCAAAAAGTGTAAACGCCGCAAAGAAAGGAAGTATCCAACCATGACAGTGTTCTTTAGCCAGCTGATCAACGGCTTGTCCCTTGGCAGCATCTATGCACTGATCGCACTGGGCTACAGCATGGTGTACGGCATTATCCTGCTGCTGAACTTTGCCCACGGCGATGTCATCATGGTGGGCGCATACATGTCGTGGTTCGTCATGAACCAGCTGGGTCTTGGCCCGGTCACCGCTGTGTGCGCCACCATCATCACCTGTACGCTGCTGGGCGTGGTGATCGAAAAGATTGCCTACACCCCCCTGCGCAGCGCACCCCGTATCTCGCTGCTGATCACCGCCATTGGTGTCTCCTTCTTTCTGGAGTACACCGCAGAGCTGATCATGGGCTCGGGTGCAAAGGTGATCCCCGCCTACTACACCAACCAGACCTTCCGTCTGGGCAAGGTGCCGCTGGGTCTTACTTCGATCATCACGCTGGTGGTCACCGTGCTGTCCATGCTGGTGCTCACCTTTCTGGTGCAAAAGACCAAACTCGGCAAGGCCATGCGCGCCGTCTCGGAGGATATGGATGCTGCTCGCCTGATGGGCATCAACGTCAACAGCACCATCTCCTTCACCTTTGCCGTGGGCTCGGCGCTGGCAGGCATTGGCAGCGTGCTGTACTGCTGCTCCTACCCGCAGGCTACCCCCACCATGGGCTCCATGCTGGGTCTGAAGGCCTTCGTCGCCGCCGTGCTGGGCGGCATCGGCTCCATCCCGGGTGCCATGGTCGGCGGCATTGCCATCGGCCTGTGCGAGTGCTTTGTTTCCGCCATCGGCCTTTCCGCATGGAAGGACGCTGTTACGTTTGCAATTCTGATCATCGTGCTGCTGGTCAAGCCCACGGGCTTCCTTGGCCGCAAGGTGCAGGAAAAGGTGTAAGGGGGCATAACGATGAATACCAAACGCAAGACCCTCAAAATGCCCGTGCGCTACCTGATGAATCTGGTGCTGGTGGGGCTGCTGTTCGTGGGGCTTTCCTATGTGACCGGCAATATGCTGTCCACCTACCAGAATAAGGTGCTGCTGACCGTGGGCATCAACATCATTCTGGCCGTCTCGCTGAACGTTGCCACCGGTTATCTGGGGCAGCTGCCGCTGGGTCACGCCGGTTTTATGGCGGTAGGTGCCTACGCCTGCGCCCTGTTCACCAAATCCTCGGGCCTGCCCAAGGGCGTGGCCTTTGCCATCGGTCTGGTGCTGGCATGGGTGATTGCCGGGCTATTCGGGGTGCTTATCGGTATCCCTGCTCTGCGCCTGACCGGCGACTATCTGGCCATCCTGACGCTGGGCTTTGGTGAGATCATCCGCATCACCTTGAACAACATTGATGATGTGCTGGGCTTCAAGCTGTTCTACGGCTCCAAGGGCCTGAAGAACATCCCCAAGTATTCCAACTTTACCAACGTGTTCCTGTGCGTGGTCATCACCTGCTTCCTCATCCACGCCATGATGAAGAGCCGCCACGGCCGCGCCGTGCTGGCCATCCGCGACAACGAGATCGCCGCCGAGAGCTGCGGCATCCAGACCACCTATTATAAGGTGATGGCCTTTGCCTTCTCCGCTGCCTTCGCAGGCTTGGCGGGCGGCCTGTACGCCTGCTACATCGGCGTGCTGAACCCCTCCACCTTCGGCTTTATGAAGTCCATCGAAATCCTTGTCATGGTGGTGCTGGGCGGCATGGGCTCCATGCTGGGCTCCATTCTGTCCGCTACCGTGCTGACCATCCTGCCCGAGGCGACCCGCAGCTTTGAGAGCTACCGCATGGTGGTCTACTCGCTGGTGCTGGTGCTGATGATGATCTTCCGCCCGGGCGGACTGCTGGGCAGCTACGATTTCTCCCTGAGCCGCATCGTGGAAAAGGCCATGAATGGCGAACTGTTCCGCAAACATACCAAAAAGGAGGCCGCTGACCATGAGTGAGTTCAAGACCAGACTGCACAGTGTGCCCTCCGGCGGTTTTCTGACCGACCGCGACAAGGACAAAAAGCCCATTCTGGACGTGCGTGAGCTGGGTATCGACTTCGGCGGTCTGACCGCTGTGGACAACTTTAACCTGATGATCGGCCGCAACGAGATCGCCGGTCTGATCGGCCCCAACGGCGCAGGCAAGACCACCGTGTTCAACCTGCTCACCAACGTCTACCAGCCCACCCGCGGCTCCATCCTGATCGA
>ULSL01078288.1_pt1 | contig 13476 bp, 15 predicted proteins | sample 1956321 | NCBI WGS metagenome assembly ULSL01 (sample SAMEA4835707, study PRJEB28245) | human gut metagenome | biome: gut microbiome; material: fecal sample | place: Denmark | collected 2008
CTCAAACAGGGCCCCTTTATCCATGCTCAGAATGCCTTTGACATTCTCAAACAGGAAGGCTCTCGGATGCAGGATACAGAGAACGCGCTTGTATTCCATGAAAAGATTTGCCCGCGCATCCATCTGCCGTTTACCGAGCGTAGAGTACGACTGACACGGCGGGCCACCGACTACGACATCAACTGTCCGGTTTCCTATCGCTTTCCGGAGGATGTCTTCGGACAGGTCTTTGATGTCGCTTTGCAGCATATTGACCGTGGAATGGTTGAGGGTATATGCTTTCGCAATATCCTTTTGCATCTCGTTCGCCAAGATGATTTCATAGTGCTCGTTTCTTGAAAAACCGTAACTTAGTCCCCCGACACCTGCGAACAGGTCAACGACGGTGTATTTTCTTGTCTCTGGCATGATGACTCCAACAAAAAATCCGGCACGAATTACTCATGCCGGACAATGACTTTCTTGCTCCTCAATTTCATTTAGGATACGGTACAGTTCCGTGCCCACGACTCTTGCGAGTTCACAGGGAACTGCATTCCCGATTTGCTTATACTTGCTCGTCAGATTCCCGCAAAATACCATATCTTTCGGGAATGTCTGGATAGCGGCTGCTTCTCTATAGGACAAGCGCCTTGTACTGCCTTTCTCCCCGAACTGCCAAAGGTCTTTGCTGACCTTCACCATATCAGGCGACCCGGGCCAGAGAGGCACTTGCTTAGCCATAGCCGGAATCGTGAACGATACGCTGTTCCAGCCGCGTTTCCGGTTTCGGGACATGTAGCGCGAGGAGTAGGCTTCTTTGCAAATTTCATCTTCTGCCGCCGGTGCTAAACTCTCTAACGCCTGCCGGATACTGATACGGTCAGGAAAAGGTGTAGGAACCTTGAACTTTACGCCATACCTCTCAGCAAGGTCTTTTCGGATGCCCACAAGGAGGATTCGCTGTCTATCTTCCGGGACATGATAGTCCGCAGCATTGACAAGGTTGATAGACACTACATATCCCTTGCTCTCGAAATCCGCGATGATAGCGTCCTTGATTTTCCCGCCACCAAGCGTCAGCAAGCCTTTGACGTTCTCGGCAAGGAACAGCTTTGGCTGCTTCTTCTCGACCAGCTTGACGCAATGCCGGTAGAGCACATTCCGGCTATCGTCGATTTTCCTTGGTCCCGACAGGCTGAAACCCTGGCACGGGAATCCAAAGGAAGCAATATCGCAATCTGGGATGGTATCGTAGTCCACTTTGCCGATGTCGCCTTCTACCACCGTGGCATTGCTCCACAGCCTATGTGTCTCACAGGCATCATGGTTGAAGTCGTTCGCCCATACCGTGCGAAACCCGGCTTGCTCTAAGCCGATATCGAGTCCCCCTGCACCGGAAAACAGAGAGACATGCGTGTATACTTTGTTCTTATTCATTTTGGCCCTATAAAAAATGAGCGATAAATGCGCGGAATGCACAAAAAACACACGCGCTCATTTATCGAATGCACGCGTGTGTTTAAGATGCTTTTTGTTTGTTGTTGTGCGAAAACGAATAGCGGTATCTTCAACGGCTTTGCGCCGCATCAGCGATTCGTTCTTTCGCAACAACAAAAAAATCGGCATCCTTTTCCATGCCGATAAAGTTTCTATTTGTATTTATTGCCGCCACGCCGGTCGAGCCGCTGCCCATACAAAAATCAAGGACCGTATCGCCCTCATTCGTGTAACTCCTGATGAGCCACTCACACAACGCCACGGGTTTCTGCGTGCCGTGTGCCGCGCATTTCTGCTTATCAGTGGCAAATGTCAAAACGCTCGTGGGAAATCTTTCGGTGCTGTCGTAGCTTTTTGCCTTGTATTTCCCGTAATCCTCAGTCATCTTGGAGTTCCGCTTATGCTCCGCCGTTGAGACTTTTCTTTGATGCCCTGAGGTCTTCTGCGGGTTGTAGGTAGGCAGCTTCTTGTAAAAGACCAGGATGTCTTCATGCGCCCTTAGCGGCATCCGGTTCGCGTTGAGGAATCCTACCGGAGATGTCTTCTGCCAGATGAGGTTATACCGCCACGGAATGACTTTACTGTCCATCAGGGTCTTGGTATACGCTCCCGCCGAGAAAAGAATCACTGCGCCGTTCTCGGTCAGAATTCTATCCAGCTGCGTCCAAATCCCCTGCTGTTTATTTTCAGTCCAGATAGACATAGCATCAGCATAGGAAATCCCCGCCTTGTAGCAGGAAAGAAAAAACTCAGGCTGGCTTAAGCGTTTGCCGTTCTTTTCAAGAAAATCCTCAAACGGCAATACTGTATCCCAAGCCTGATGTGTGATACCGTAGGGCGGGTCCGCTAAGACGAGGTTTACAGAATGTGCCGGAATCTCGTTTAGTTTTTCGCAGCAGTCTCCCTGCATCAGCATGACGGCGCTCATGCTTTACCTCGGAACAGTTCCTTCAAGGCATCCAGCTGGTCAGCCTGAACCTTGCCGTCTCGGATGATGGTGAAGAATCTGCCCTCGTCGAGCAAAGCCCTGTCCTGCTGCCCGTACATCGTAACGATACCCATGTGCCGGCCTTTGAGGTAGTTCAGCATATCCTTTTCCGGGAACTCTTCCCGGAACCGCCACGAACAGATACTGAACGGAGCGTACTTATTGATGAAATCCTCGCTGTCACTGTGAAATGCCTCGTCCCGATTCCGGTATCTGTGATGCCGTGCCGTGGTCGTAAGGATATCTACTCCGTGGACTGTGGGTGCATCGGTATCGACCAGAGGTCCGAACACGACCAATTCCTGTACCTGAAACACGAAAGGTCTTTCCGCCTCGCTCTTATTGATGAGAATGGCCCGCTCAATCGCTTCCAGACACCGTTTCTGTGCGAGCGCTCGTGAATATTGCCGCTTCTTTTCCGCCATGATGATTTCCTCCGCAAAACAAAAAAGCCCCGCGCAGACATTTCATCCACGCGGGGCTAGAGCAAACTATGAGTTTTTAGAAAACTGCTGCCGTCTGCAAAACGACCGGCACCACCGTACCGAGAACCAGAGTCAAGGTCATCATAACCGCCATGACAAGAGAAGCAGCCTTCTGGGCTTTCTTTCGATTCCGCATCATTGTACCTCTTTTCGAGAAAAATCAAGCCGCAGAGAACAAATCCCTGCGGCTTATACTAAATCACTTTATATTCTCCATTGTATCCAATTCGCACGAATGTGCAACTGCCAAGCGACGAACACGAAAATTTTCAGTCACCGGGCTTGCCGCCTTCCTTTCTGCAGCCCGTTAGCAACCTACCGAGCGGCAGTAGCTAAATTCCCGGCGCGACGCCTATCCCAAACTGCTTCCTCCAGAACGGAAATAGGGCGAACCCCTTCCCATACCTTTCGTTCTTGTATCTTCGTGTACTTTTTTGTATCTTTTTGTTGTTTCTCCTATTGCAATTCCGCCAGCGCTTCTGTATAATAGTTACAGTAAGATACACAAAGCTACAAAATGATACACGCGAAAGGAGCCGCTATATGTTCTCTGTCAAGCTGAATGCCCCTGTCCTGTTTCGCAAGCAGCTGCCGATGATTGCCGAGGCATTGCATGTTGATGAGAAGGTCCTTGAAGATTTCATGACCGTTTCGGCTTTCTATGGTGTTAAAGATGGCAAAGGAACGATTGTCCCTATAAAAAAAACGGATACCGTTGTCCATATCGATTATAAGGCATATGATAGCTACTACTTTGTTGTCGAAGCTATCCTGCAATACGCCAAAGACATCGATGCCTCTGTTACTCTCCCTGTCATCACTGAAATCGAACTCGGCACAGATGTTTTCAAGAAGATGCCTCCTGACCAGCTTTCAGATATTGTATATCTGGCAAAACTGCTCCGCGACAGCAACGACCGCATTCCAAGGCTAAAAGAGTTGAATGCGCCGTACATTCTTGTTGCCAGCGAGTGCGCACACCTGTGCAAAAAGGTAGAGTGCCTTGAAGACAACGCACACATGCCGTCTCCCTCCAAAGACTTAAACGGACATATCTATGCTTCCTTGCATGATATCGGCTATTCGATTCTTGACGGCTGGCTGAACAAGGATGACAGTTCCGAGTATAATGATAAGGAGAATGTGGGATATGACCCCGATAAGCTGGCGGCGCTCGTCAAGAAAGCCATCGGTACGCGGACACAGGAGCAGTTCTCCCAGACATCTCACCTTGGTCGCGTATATGTGAACCGTCTTGCAAACGGCAAAACGCAGTCTCAGCCTACAGAGGTTACCTTGAAGAAAATCGCCAAGGCAACGGATGCCGTGACGGAAAACGAGCTTCGTCAGGCATGCGGTTATGAGCCGCTTCCGGGTGAGGATGTCGTGGAGTCTAAGAAACGCATCGAAACCGTGGACGACTACACATGGATTCACGAGAATGTGAATTATTTCCTCGAATTCCTGAAAGCGCAGATTCCGATGGCGTTGCCGCTGTATAATCTCGTCATCCTCGAGAATCAGTACATGAGCATCCACAAGGACGGCTATGACCTTTTCGGTATTCATCGTTGCTCAACTCCCGTCGAGTATTCAGAGGATGGTGCTGTTGCGAATGTCATTTACCCCGTTACTTTCGATTTGACAAATTTTCAGCGTGGCATCCGCCTTTCTGTGGCCGTCGGGCTCTTGGGTCATTACAGCAAAAACAATGAGCTGTACATTACCGACTACATCACCGATGTCGATGCACTGTACAAGTATGCACCCTTCTTGCGCAAGGCTATCGACAAAGTAGGAGAGAATTTCAGGGAAAGCGGTGTAGACATTAAAGACTTCCCGGTATTCTACTATACTATAAACCTGAAGAAGGCATTTACAGCAAAGCATGTCTTTGCGAAAATGGAGAAGTTCCTGAGCAGTCTTGTGAAAGTTCGTGTGGATGCACTCGGATTTTATGCGGACAACCTGAGCGACGAGACCTTCATCAAGTTCCTTAAAAACCATAAGAAGGTCATGACGAACGAGTACGCCGACAACGAAATCAAGGATTTCTACGAGAATGTTGTTGTACGGCATGGCGACATCGAGGACTTCTTTGCGGAGAACTCGGACTATAACAGCAAAGCCGCTATCGTCGCCTATGTCATCCAGAATGAGGCTTCGGACGATATCCCCCGCCGTCTGGTAGACGGATTCACCTTTGACGATGACGACAAGGAAGATAGACCCTGTGTTGCCGCATCGAAGCGGAAAATCGAAGCATGGCAGAAAGAGCATCCCGGTAATGGCTTTAACCTGAAAGTGTTCTCTGACACTCTGAAAAAGTATGCCGATGAGTTGGGCTTAGAGTTCGGTGACGTGTACTACTATCTGGTTGTCGAGGATGACAAGGCTGACGAGATGGGCGTCCGCGTCTGATACTTAACCTATAGCCTCTGACTATCCCAGACAAAAAATAATGCTGCTACCCGTTAGCTGGGCGGCAGCATTTTTGTTTTCCGTTCTGAACATGCATTATCCCGCACTGGCATCCGCACCGGGGGCCTTTCTGCTGGGGTTCCGGTGAGTACCCTGCTTGCTGGCGGCAGGCGGCAAGTAGTGCCGGTGCTCTGTGGGCCCTGCGGAAATTCGGGCAAAAAGAAAACGAGAACTGCGCCATTAGCGGAGTCCTCGCAAAAGATAATTCTTTTTGATTACATTGTCAGTATACCTCGAGCCGCACGGATGTGCAAGAGGTCATTTGCGATTCTTTTGGGCAGGTTTCTGGCATCCTAAGCGCATCGCCTTGCAGTAGATGGCAGTGCTTGTTCGGTTCAGAGTTTTCTGCAGAGATTTGCTCGCACCTTCCACGGGAAAGCGTTCCCGGAGCACCTTTTCCTCATCAACCGTCCATGTCGAGCGTTTCTGGTACACAAGGCCCATGATGCTCGTGTGGTTCAAGACAGAAGCACGGCTGCGGTTGAGGTCTTTCAAAAGAGCCTCGCTTGCACCTTCCCAAGGATACCTCTCAATGAGAATATCCTCCTCTTCGTCAGTCCACCGGCGTCTATTTTCGTATCGGAGCCCTAATGCGTTAGCCTTAATACTGATGAGATAGGCACTGTGCTGAAACAGTTGCACCAGTTCCTGGCTTGCTCCCTCTTTCGGGTATCGTTCAGCCAGAATCTTCAACTCCTCCTCGGTCCAATAATGCCGAGTGCCTTTTATGCCGAGCAGACGAGCCTTTCTGTTAATGGTCGCGGCGCTTCTGCCGAGCAGTTTCTGGAGGTCTTTGCTGGCACTCTCGTTCGGATACCGCTCTCTCAGAATTTCGATGTCCTCGTCAGTGAATCTCTTTCGGCTCGCATTGCGAAGCCCAACTTGCTGAGCCTTGAAGTGAATCGCCTGCTTCGTGCGGTTCAAGGTCTTGACGAGCGCATCACTCGCGCCCTCTTTCGGATACCACTGCTTCATAATCGCTAATTCTTCTGCTGTCCAGGGTTTTGCCATGGTTTTACACCTCTTTCGTTCGTTGGCAACAAAAAAAGAGCAGACGCACCACTGGGGTGAATCTGCTCTTCTTCGTCAGAATGTGAATTGTACGGAAGTCGTTTATTATGCTGCTATCTATCGTACAATTATAAGTGTATGCCATTCGCACAGCCTGGCAAGAGGAAACTGTGCTCAAAACGAAACGGCAATGGCTGCGCTGCAATGTTTGGTCGTCGTATATCGGTATGCCGACATTGTGCGGGCGTACCTATTTTTTTGAACGCGGCGAAGAAAACTCTCAGTATTGTGTATGAGTTGCAACTCCTACCAGTTTTGTGTCCTTGCACATTTTCCCAACGAGTTTTTGCTGAAATCCACACTTTTTACAGCGAGTTTTTAGTTGAACCCTATGTTTTTCTGTGGATGAGCCTATTGAGAGAAATTTTCCGCACCACTTTTTTTAAAAAATCGCATGTCGTTGACACAACCCAGGTAAGGGCAAACTGTGTTCAGAACGAAAATAGCGAGACCCACGCTTTGTGCGCATCTTGTGTATGGATTGCAACAAGCCGATGCAACCCCAATAATAGCAAACTCCGGGAGCAATACAGCCCCCGGAGCTTATTTGATGTCACCTTTTAAAAAAGATTATTTAGATTGTGCGGCAGACACCTTGAACAAAACCAGCCTGTCGGAACAATGCATCGGAACAATGTCGATTTGGTTTTGATATTGTTCCGCATATCGTTCCGAGCCTATCCCCCACAAACAAAAAAGCCCTGCACACACCAAAGCAGCATGTGCAGGGTCATTCTTTTATCCGAGAGGCCTCTCCAACACTTCAAGGATGTAGGTGAAGAAATAGAACGCGAGGTTTCCGATTTTATCGGAGTCGTGCTCGACATTTGCCATGATACGGCTCAAAGACCCGTTTTTCAGGGACTTCATGGCAGCATAGACGAGCAGATAGATGTTTACATAGGTCATCTGCTCCTTGGGCTTGTAGCCCTCGAACGCTTTCAGCTGGCACTCTCTGGAAATCTTCTGAGCCAGCGAATACCAGCTGCGCAGATAAAACTGTCCTCCCTCTTGGTTCATCTCCTGCTGTACTCGGACCTGATATTTCGGATAGTTGTTGTTGACGACCTCGGCGAACTCCGTATCCTTGAACTTATTCTGGTGGTAGTACAGCCACAGAGTCGAGTTTGCCAAGTCCATGCACGCCGCAGCCAGAAGTTGTGCCTTGTCATCTTCCAGCGGCACAGTATGCGTCACGGACTCCTCTAAAGACTTGCCGTTGAACAAGTCCACATGCTTATAGGAATCCTTGCCGGCCTTTACTGTCGTATCGATGAATTCCTTGAAATCCTCGACCAGTGCGACATACGCCTGATACTGAATGTCCTCGGTAGAATCCTGAGTATCTTCAACGAAATTCTGCTCGTTCATAGTATTTCCTTTCTCTGTTCGGCAATCGTTTTCAGCGGCAATACCGCTTGCCTGTATACTTCATAGTACGCAATTCGCACGAATTGGCAACAATTTTTGCGAAATAAAAAGGCAGGCTCCGGAAAGAACCTGCCTATCGCATTAAAGATTAAAGATGCCCAGCCAGCGCCGAAACTTGATGCCGAACAATTCCTGTGCCTGCTCGTAGTTCATGATAAGCTGGTTGCCGCCCGAAATCTCTGCTTCAAGGGAGTTCGGCAGCTCGTCTGCAATGTATTTCAGTTCGTACCACGGTCCATCCGGTGGATAGGAGTAAATGAGCCGGTTCTGCTTCTTATCCACCCGGAACTTGCTCGGGTCAGCCTGCCACGCCAGTTCGATTTTTTCAATCGCAGCACGACCAATGCTCTCATCACCCATGTAGTCGTTGTAATACAGGATACGCACATAGTCCGGCAAATCGATTCTGCAATCTTCGAAGACATCCGCAATCACGCTGGACGAAGCATAGAAGATATCCGGGAAGTATTCTTTGCCATTCGCATTTTCACGCATTTCCGTCGTCATCTCATCGATGCAAACGAGCATTCGGCGGACATATTCGCCATAGAACGCGGTAGTCAGCTCCGACATACTTTCATTCACACGCTTCGAGTTCTTGGCACCGCGCTCGTTATCAATTTTAGCACCGATTCGACAGATAATAGCGCGTTTCGAGAGGTCTTTTGTCAGCGAGGTGATTTTATTCGATGTAATGGATACAGCAGGATAGTTCACGAGCCTGTCTGAGATACCCCATTCATCGTTCTTGATTACCCGTTCTGAATGGTTCTGGAACTGGGTCTTGGCGAGGTCGTCGATATTCAGCGGCAGTCCCTCACATACTCGTTTGAGGCTGTCGATTCTTGTGGCTGTAAAATCCTCCGTTGTGTTCATCTTGACGGTCTCGCCGCACATGAGTTTGACAAGGAACTTGATAAAGGTCGTCTTGCCGCCATTAGAATCACCGTATATAACGCCGTACATCGGGAACAGCTTCGTATCGTAGTTGTTCCTCGATGCGAAATACCTCAGATACGCCATGAACGGAGTAGCCAGATACCAGGTCATGTACTTGAAGTAGTCCTTCTTGGCCTGTTCGACATCGCCGTAAAAGTAGTCCATGCCTGAGAAGAACTTCTGGATGCTCTTGATGTTCTTTGCCACCTCGCTGAGATTCGGATTGAGGTCGATATTCTCGTCGTTGAAGGTCATGGTCCCGGCATCATAGTCGATATGTAATTTCGGGAGCTGCTTAACTGCCTCAGCTGCCACACGCCGCACCTCGGTATATCGTTTCCCGAAAACGCGCATCGGTTCCGCTGCCACTACAATACGATTCGCCTGTACCGGCATCTTAGGCATGATTGGCTTGACGAGTTCCTGCATTTTCTTGACATCGGCAACTATCTCGTATTCCACCTCGTCCTCAGGTTGCGCCTGTTCCAGAAAGACAAGCTTCTGCTTTTCAATGGATTGGAAGACGGGTACTTCTTTGATGTTCTCTTTAAGATAATCTTTCTGGTTCATTGTGTTCACGACTGCCTTATAGGAGACATTGTCGGAGCAGGTCTCCTTGAATGTCTCGAACAGAACCTTATAATGCGAAAATGCCGCCTCGTCATCAAAGCAAACGATATTCTCTCGCTGAATGCCGCAAAACGCCGATGCCGACATATTCGCACTGCCGGTGATGACTCGGACCCGCTTATGGTCAGCACTCTCCAAGATAAAGATTTTCTCGTGCGATTTCGTGTCCCGCGATACATACAGCTGCAAGGACCCGTCATAGAGCCGGTTTGCGAGGTTCCCTGCCGACTTAGACTTAGCGAGCCGCTGCACGCTGTCGATTTGCACCGACATGATGGCAGCGATGTCGCTGGCGATGATTTTCTCGCAGCCGAACACAACTTCCGCATACGAGAACTTGTTGATGACCTTATTCACGAACTCGATACCGGACGAAAAAGTGATAGCATAGAGTCTGTCGAACCCGTCAAACAACTCTTCCCAATTCGTTTCGACCGTATCAGCATATATCGCCTTCACAACACTCAGCGCCTGCGTGGAGATGCTCGCCTTTGCCTTCGTGGTTTTGTTCGCCACGAGTTTGAAGGGCTTATCCGTCTGCCCATCACTGTCCCCCGTATCTTCTCCCGGGTCCAAGAGTTCTTCCGGGCCTTCTTCGGTATATTCGGGGCTTTCCGATGCCATCATGTCCATGAGCGACATCTGATTTTCCAAGTCATTTGCTTTCCTTCGTGCCATTTTGTGTCTATCCTTCCTAAACAGATTTGGGTCATTTCTTTTGGTCGGGTATATAAGCGAGCAGTTACTTTTTTAGCAACTAATCATTCATGGTTTTTGTTTTTTCGATTTAGTCTGATTTTAGGTATTCCTAGTTTCATTCTACCACTTTAGCTGTCCCATTGTCCGGACTTTAAACTACTCGGCGCAAGTTTTATCCGCCTCAGCCGGATTTTATTCGTCTTTTCTTGTATCCTCTTCGCGTTTCGTTTAATTTCGTGTTGTTTCATGAATACAAAAAACAGCCGCCATATTTATTGCAAATACATCCTTGCATCGCTCTTTTTATCCTCTAATTCCCATTGTATGCAATTCGCACGGCTGTGCAACTGCCCGTAGAATATCAAATTGCCGGAAATCATACCGCAGAATATCAAAGTGCTGGTAAAATTGGCTTGCTTCGTCCCCCGAATCGCTATATACACAAAACAAAAAGCCGCCCACCTGAAAAGGTGAACGGCGTATACTTTTATAGAGGATTATGCCTGCGTTGCTTCTGCTCTCTTTCCGTTGTACAAGGCGGCGACCATATCGACCGCATCATCCATCGACCGACACTGGTAGCTGACGACCGTCCCGTTTCCGACCAGCATGTTCCCGCTGCGCCAGAACGCCTTCGAGTCCGTTGTGTAAATGATACTGCTTTCCACGCGCAGTTCTACGCCGCTGTTCGTCATGACCGTTTGCATAATGTACCTCCTAAAATCTTCGACCGCCGTACAGCCCCACGACCGTACCCAGCGCTTCGTCTTTTGATTGGCAGTTGTAGCTGATGACATTGCCGCTGCATGTCAGCATCCTGCCGCAGAGGTTGTAGGTTTTGCCGTCTGATGCAATGAAGAGATTACCGCAGCAATTCACCGTCACGCCTGATTTCGTATATACTACCATGCTCTCACCGCCTTTACTGGTTTTGTTTCTTTTGTGCCGTTTCCCTTTAGCCCGCCGTATTTTGCCAAGACGAGGCACAGGGCGTCTCGAATAGTCTCGGCATGCCCATAGACATGCCCATCGTCACCAATGACTTTTGCCCCTTGCAGCCAGTAGGATGTATCGTCAGAGGCAAAGACCGTGTTGCCATTGAGGACCAGCGTTACGCTTGATGCAGTTTCGATTTTTACTATGCTCATATTCGTTTTGCCGCTTTCCTGTGCCGTTCTTCGCTTTTGTACTGTTTGTCAGCAGTATTATTATTAACTGCGCGAGCATGTTCAATAGCTTCAATGCAGGCTTTTTCTGCATCTTCTCGTGAATAAAGTGGCATAGCTGTTTCCTCCTTTCAATTTGTTCTCTTATCTTCCGTGCGCAGCATACCAAGCATAGAAACCATCGTATTGTTCACGTCCCGGTCTGCCTTCGCTTAGGCTTGACGGAGCCTGCAGATGGCTGTGTCGTCCCGCGTTTAAGCCGTTACCGTAGGCTTTTTTCACTGCTTCTTTGCGTTTTTCAGAAAATTCTCGCTCTTCTCGTTCGTTTTCTTGGAATGCTTCTGCAAACGCCTTGTACAAGTCGTAGGTCTCTTTGTCGGGGTTAAACGGTGCGGTTCTGTAGTATTCTGTTACGAACCACTTCTTACCGTCGATGCTAGTCAGATAAAATCTGGTATTTGGAATCGGAATACTTCCCATCATAGTCATACACACATCAACCATTCGTTTAATTCATGGAGAATTTCATCCCCATCTCGAAAACCACCGGACCCGTGATATTGGTTCTGTTCCCGCTCATCCTCCAACGTTTTTACCGTGGCGAGCAGCTTATCTTCTTGACCTTCCGCTTCACCCTTGGCAAAAGCTGCTTTTTCGGCTTCTTCGATGCGCTGGTATCTGCTCTTTCGCTCTTTCTCGATGTAGAGTAACCCGTTGGCTACTGCATCAAGAAACTCCTGCATCTCGGATTCCGGGATGGATTCTTGGCTTTCTCTGCTTTTGGATATACAGCAAAAGCCCTCATCATCGTAATGGATGAAATAGGGAGAGTTCGGGACCTGTTGTACTCGCATAGTGCTATCCCACCTTCCGTTCTGAAAGACGATTTGCCGGGACTGTTTCCCGTTGTCCGCTGCTCGCCGCGTGGAGGCTGTCTTTTTGAGCAGCTGCGCGGACAAAACCGCGCTTTTGAGTTACATCTCTGCATTGAACAGATTGCGGAGCTTATAGGTAATATCCTCGCTGTTACCGACGATAGCTGCCGCCTCGTTGATGGAAGCGAGCTCCGAAAGACTATCCGCTGCGTAGTTGTAGCTGATGGTGTAAATGGGGATATCCATACCAGCGATAATGTTCTTCGTATCGGAGAAGTCATATCCTGTATTGTTGTCACCGTCCGTGAGCACAAAGATGATGGGCGTGCAATTCCCACCCAGTTCCTGAGATTTTTTGTAGATGCGGTCCATAGCAACGCAAAGACCGTTGTACATCGCGGTGCTGCCGTTCGCATCGAGGGAGTTCACGGCACCCTTATACAGGGTTTTTTGGGTCAGAGAAAACTGGCCAATGGGCAGGTATTCTCTGACATCCGAATCGAAGCCAATGATACCAATATAGTTGTCGTCATTGATATACTGGATGGTATTTATCATCGCGGTTTTCAGGGCATTCAGGGGTTCGCCGCGCATCGAGCCGGAAGTATCAACAACGAACTCTGCCACGATAGGAATGCCGGAATCCTTCTCTTCCTTCCAGACACTCTGCGCCTGTGCGATGGTATTGCCGTCGTATACTTTGCCGGTATAGACATAGTCATCGAGGCCATTGAACCCGTCCTTCGTTGCCTCTGCCTGGTTCTGGGCACAGAAGGAAACGAAGGCAGCAATAACTTCCTTCTTCTCCGCAGAGACATTCCCGATGGAATACAGAGGATTATCGTGCCGGACACCGAACGGGATGAACTCGTAGTTGCGCTGCAAGGTCGGGTCATTCTGGTAGGACTGGTACTCCATCACGACACCGTCCACGATACCCTTGTCCGCCGACTGGACCATCTGCTGTGTCGTGAAGGATACGAGCGGCACATTTGCCTGAAATTTCTGGAAATTCTCAACAGCTGCTGTATCGACAATCGTGTCGCTGCCGCTGCTCGCAAGAGCCGCAAGCAGGAAGTTGAGACCCGTTGCACTCGTGTAGGGATTCGAATATCCCATCATGAGTTTGCCATCAATGGCTGCGTTCAGAACGGAAGAAACAGACGCTTCACCGTATTCAGAGCGGAGCATATCCCCTGTCTTCTTAGATACAAGAATACCCGCCACATTGC
>ULSL01077224.1_pt1 | contig 13442 bp, 7 predicted proteins | sample 1956321 | NCBI WGS metagenome assembly ULSL01 (sample SAMEA4835707, study PRJEB28245) | human gut metagenome | biome: gut microbiome; material: fecal sample | place: Denmark | collected 2008
TTTTAAAACTTACCAACCACAAATTTCCGCTGAGCCGAAAGCTCTTGGTCTTTAAAAAAAATGTCCTTGTCTTTTTGGAGGTACATGCGAACGTACATGTAAAACATGCTCCCTGACGGGGTAGATTTTGTGTGAAATGAACATTATCGGTCTCCTTTCACACCGAAACATTGATAAACAAAAGGATTCAATACATGCAATGCGTGAAAGCAACTTTTATCAACTTTCTTTTGAAGCCGAAACAACTTTTCGGATTGCCCCAAGTTTTCAAACTGAACCGCCCCCCAGAGCCCTTTTCAAACTGAGCCCCTACTACAATAAAAAAGAGGAAATTCTTATCGAACTTCCTCTTCTATCGGGGTGGCAGATGGGACTCGAACCCACGACATTCAGAACCACAATCTGACGCTCTAACCAACTGAACTACAGCCACCGTATTGGCTTTCCTTTCAAAAGCGATGCAAAGGTAAGGCTTTTTTTTATATCTGCAAACTTTTTGCCGAAAAATTATTCAAAAAAATATTCTTTTATTCCTCTATTGTATGTATCAAACAATATTCTAGCTCTCATAAGAAAACGTTTCATCGCACTAACCTCCTCATTTTTAATCGGTTTATCAAGGAAAGAAGCCGGATAAAGCTCAAATCCTTTTTTTCCACTTAAATTGGGACGTGAAGTCCAAACTAGAGAATATTCACAGTTAATCAAACGAGTTATTCTAAAAATACGCTGCAATTCCAATTTCACCATAGCTCCCCCATCCGTATCTTCTTTCGACATGTTTGATATAAAATTACCCAATGAATACACAACGACATGTTTGGCAGGAGTATGCTTATCTTGTATGACCTCCATGGGTTGAAGTACATGGGGATGAGAACCTATCACATGATCTACCCCCTGAGTTATCATCCAATCTGCCAAGTCCCGTTCCGAACGCTCAGGCAACGAACGATATTCTATCCCCCAATGCATACACGCTATAATGACATCGGGCATCATGCGGCGCGCCTTAAGAATATCTTTCTTAATTTGTTCCCGGTCAATGTAGTTCACCACATTGGGCGGAGTGACTTCAATGCCGTTTGTTCCATAAGTATAATTGAGCAGAACAATACGAAAATGATTCTTTTCTATCAACAAGGGATAGCCCTCATCCCGTTTGCCCTTATTTACATAAGTGCCCGCATGTGGAATATGCAAGGAGTCCAGCATCAGGATGGTGCGTTCCAATCCTTTTTTCCTTCGGTCAAGACAATGATTATTCGCTGTAAGCAACACATCAAAACCGGCCTCTTTAACAGCATACAAATATTCATCGGGAGCACTAAACGCCGGATAACCGCTATAGGGCTTGCCACCCAATGTCACTTCCAGATTGGCAACAGCCAAGTCTGCCGCACTTATCTCATCTTTTACATGCTTGAAACAAGACGAATAATCATAGGATGTCCCTACACGGGCAGCCTCTATTTGTGCCTGATGCTGCATCAGGTCTCCCACAAACAACAAGGTTATTTTCTCTTGCGCAGTAAGCGAAAGACTAAAGCACAAGCTGAACAGTATAAAGAGCTGCCGCATATTAAATGTATGATTTACAACGTTAATAATCGGCAAGATAAAGAGAATATTCGGAAAAGCCAAAGATACCGGTGAAAAACGATATTACAGGCTTACTATTTCCTGCAAGATGCCGACCGCTGTTTCTACTGTTTCCACATTCTTTATCACCATACTGCGTTTACCATTCTGCTCACGAAGATTGCAATAACGGGGATTCTTTCCCATGTAATCAATCACTTTTCCAAAGGCTGCACTCTGATAGTAAGGACTGTCAGGATTACTCACAAAGAACAGCGTCATTCGTCCGGCTTTCAGGAAAACTTTCTCTGCACCCAAGCGTTTTGCCATCCGGCGCAAGGGAACAATGCGAAGCAGTTCCTGACCTTCGCGCGGAACTTTCCCGAAACGGTCTTCCAAACGGGATTTGAATGCCAACACATCTTTATCCAGCTCCAAGCCATCCAACTCACGATAAAGCAACATACGTTCGCTGCTGCTGGGAATGTATTCATTGGGAAACAATAATTCCAAATCACTTTCCACCTGACACTCATCCACAAAGTTTTCACCACTTATTTTTTCCTCACCTGCCGCTTGCAGCTCTTCAGCATAAAGGTCTGCAAATTCATCCTCTTTCAGCTCTTTCACAGCCTCAGCCAAAATCTTCTGATAAGTTTCGTATCCCAAATCGGCAATGAAACCACTTTGTTCGGCACCCAACATATTACCTGCTCCACGGATATCAAGATCCTGCATGGCAATGTGGATTCCACTACCCAAATCACTAAAGTTCTCTATGGCCTGCAGACGACGTTTGGCTTCGGGAGTCAACGAAGTGAGTGGAGGAGCCAATAAATAGCAAAATGCTTTCTTATTGCTACGTCCCACACGTCCACGCATCTGATGCAAATCGCTCAACCCGAAATTCTGCGCCTGATTGATGATAATGGTATTGGCATTGGGGATATCAATTCCACTTTCGATAATGGTAGTCGCCAGCAGCACATCATAATCATAGTTCACAAAATCGAAAATAATCTTCTCAAGTTTTTCCGGCTCCATCTGTCCATGACCGATGCAAACACGGCAGTCCGGGATGTTTCGTTTAATCATTGCTTCCAGCTCCACCAGGTTCTGTATCCTATTGTTTACAAAAAATACCTGACCGTTACGACTCATCTCGAAGTTGATAGCCTCAGTGATAATTTCTTCATTGAATGTATGCACCTCGGTCTGGATGGGGTAGCGGTTGGGGGGAGGAGTCTGTATCACAGAAAGGTCGCGCGCACCCATCAGTGAAAACTGTAAAGTACGCGGAATAGGGGTAGCCGTCATGGTCAGAGTATCAACATTGACTTTTATCTGGCGAAGTTTCTCTTTTACGCTGACTCCGAACTTCTGCTCCTCATCTATAATCAGTAGCCCCAAATCCTTGAACTTAATGCTTTTGCCAATAATTTTATGCGTACCAATCAGAATATTAATCTTGCCTTCTCCCAATTCTTTCACGATGCGTGAACTGTCTTTGGCACTACGAGCCCGACTCAGATAATCCACTTTACACGGAAAATCCTTCAATCGTTCACGGAAAGTCTGAAAGTGCTGATAAGCCAATACGGTAGTCGGTACAAGTACCGCCACTTGTTTGTTGTCCGTCACAGCCTTAAAAGCAGCACGCACTGCTATTTCCGTTTTTCCAAAACCAACATCCCCGCACACCAGACGGTCCATCGGACGTTCGCTTTCCATATCAGCCTTTACATCCTGAGTTGTCTTCAGCTGGTCGGGAGTATCCTCATAAATAAAACTGGCCTCCAGCTCATGCTGCAAAAAGCTGTCGGGAGTATAGCTGAAGCCCTTCTCCTGCTTTCGCTGAGAGTATAACTTAATCAAATCACGGGCAATATCTTTAATCTTGGTCTTGGTGCGTTCCTTCATTTTCTCCCAAGCACCGGTACCCAGTTTATTGAGGCGCGGAGTTTCTCCTTCCTTCCCTTTATACTTGGAAATCTTGTGCAAGGAATGAATAGACACAAAGACGACATCCTCATTTTGATAAACCAACTTGATAACCTCTTGCGTGGTATCGCCGTTGGGGATACGCACCAGCCCGGCAAACTTCCCTACTCCATGGTCAATGTGCACAACATAATCTCCCGGTTCAAATTGGCTCAACTCTTTTAATGTCAGTGCCACTTTGCCGCTACGGGCCTTGTCACTCCGAAGGTTATATTTATGAAAGCGGTCGAATATCTGATGGTCGGTAAAAAAACAGCTCCGAAGAGTATTATCGCTAAATCCTTCGTGCAATGTCTTATTGACCGGAGTGAATGCTATTTTATCTCCCCGCTCCTCAAAAATATCTTTCAACCGCTTAGCCTGTTTTTCACTGTCCGTACATATATATAATGTATAGCCCTGTTCCAGATAATCGGTAAACGTACTGCTTACCAAATCAAAGTTCTTGTGAAAAATCGGTTGCGCACTTGTATCAAAGGGCAAGGTGGCCTGCGGAGTACCCGTAGGCTTATTCCCAAATTCTATTCTTTTGAACTCTAACGCACGAACTGCAAACTCTGAACCATCAATCAACTTTGTCTCCAAACTCATCAATTCTGTCTTCTCCCCTTCATAAGCAGCCAAAGCCTGTGGAGAGAGCGCCTCATCTCTGACGGATTGGATTCTTTCGCGTACCCACAGGAAATCCTTCATTGCCAATACGGTATCCTTTGGTATAAACTCAAAAAAAGAAACACCGTTCCTGTCCGTCGCCTTTGTCAGTTCCGGCACAATGGCTATGCTTTGCTTCTTTTCCTTCGAGAGCTGATTCTCCACTTCAAAAGTGCGGATACTATCCACCTCGTCACCAAAGAAATCGATGCGATAAGGATATTCAGAAGCAAAAGAAAAAACATCGATAATGCTTCCTCTTACTGCATATTGCCCCGGCTCATACACATAATCCACATGCTCAAACCCATAGCCGGTAAGCACTTCTGCAATAAACTCAGTATCCACATGTTCACCTACACTCAGCTTCAATGTTTTATCAGTCAGTTCTTCTTGTGAAACAACCTTTTCGGCAAGAGCATCGGGATAGGTTACAACACACAAAGTATCACCTTTCTGCAAACGGCTCAATACTTCCGTGCGAAGAATCTCATTTGCCGCATCCTTTTGCCCGTATTTGATGGCACGACGATATGAAGAAGGAAAGAATAAAATATTCTCTTCTCCATTTACTTGCGTCAAGTCATGATAAAAATAACCTGCCTCTTCCTGATCTCCCAATATAAAAACAAACGTCTGTTTATTTTCTCTGATAAAGGAGGAAATAAATAAAGGTGTCGCTGAAGCATGTAAGCCTCCCAGGAAAATAGTCCTCACCGAGGAATCTTCCAATAACGCAGCCAATCCCGCAGTATTCGGGTGTCCGGCATATATACGTTGTAATTCCGAAATGTCCATATCTTCGTTTAAGATGGGAACAAAATTAGAGAATTTTCTTATTACTTCCTCTAATTATAGCCAACTATTTAAGATTTTACTTACTTTTGTGACTCAATGTTTAAATCATGGAAACAAAAGTAATAAGCACAATTAAAGGACACGCACGTGTAGATGTAGCCGATGTGCTACGCGGATTGGCAGTAATGGGAATCATCATTCTGCACTCCATTGAGCATTTTAATTTCTATTCATTTCCAGATACAACCACGCAGAGTGACTGGCTCAACTTTACGGACAAAGCAATCTGGAATGGATTATTCTTCATGTTCGGCGGAAAGGCATATGCTGTATTTGCCCTTCTCTTCGGCTTTAGTTTTTTTATTCAGAACGATAATCAGCGCATGCGCGGCAACGATTTCCGATTACGTTTCTGCTGGCGGCTCATCCTGTTATTCTTAATAGGCAATATCAATGCCAGCTTCTTCACCGCGGAAGTGCTGGTACTTTATTCACTGGTAGGTTTTATCCTGCCCCTCACCTGCCGTCTGAAAGACAAATGGGTATTCCTTCTCGCTTGCGTGCTATTGATACAGCCTTTGCCACTTTACTATGTAATACGTGCCTGCCTGGACCCGTCTTTCATTACTCCGGCCATTCCCACCCGCAGCTTTTGGGATGCCACCTTTGCCGTACAAAGTCATGGTTCGTTTTTGGAAACAGTCCGGGTGAATTTATGGGAAGGACAAATAGCCAGTCTTGCCTGGGCATGGGATCACGGACGTGTATTCCAAACGGCAGCTTTGTTTTTGTTGGGTATGTTAATCGGACGACGCGGACTATTCCAAAAAGAGAACTTGAAGGTATGGAATAAAATACTTGCCGGTGCACTTATCGCATTCTTTCCTTTATACGGATTAGGCAATATGTTGCCGGCATTCATTGTCAATAAATCAATATTGACCCCTTTATCACTTATCATCACCTCGCTTTCTAACTTCTCATTCATGTTGGTATTGGTTTCGGGAGTTATCTTTGCATTCTATAATACAAATATGCATTATCTTTTAATGAAAATCACTCCATACGGAAAGATGAGTCTTACCAACTATATTACTCAAAGCATAGTAGGTTCTATGTTATACTATAACTGGGGATTTGCTCTTCACAACCAATGTGGCATCACTGTCAGTTGCCTGGCGGGTATCGCATTCTTCATCTTGCAGTTTACATTCTGCCGCTGGTGGATGAGCCATCATTCACACGGACCGATGGAATACATATGGAAACGTGCCACTTGGCTGAAATGAGAACTTAAAAGGGCTTCCGGTTGTTTTACACATAAATAGAAATATAACTTATGGCTAATATGCATAATGAAATAGAATACGTTTTCAATTTACTCGAAAATCATCGTTTGAAAGAAGCATTGGTACAAATCCATGCCATGGCCAGCCAATGTTCCAGCTGGCAGCTGCGTACTGACGTAGAAACACTGCAAACGACATACGATCTGATGTTGCAATACAACGCAAAGGGCATAAAAGATCCCAAACAAAAGGATATGTATAATAAAATATTCCGATCGGCTTACGAAATGGCAGAACGGACACATATCATGAAAAACAGTACATCTTCTTTTGCTTTATATTATGATTTGATACGCACTTATGAGCACGCTAAACCGCATACTCTTTCCGAACTGCAAATGCAATTGGAAGCCTATACGGAAGATGCAGCGACAGCTCCTCTGATTTACAGTGATGCCAATCGCTGTAAATCAGAATTGGCAGGAATACGCGAACGTCATGAAAAAGCACTCAACGAGTTATTCGAAAGAACCTGGGTTTCTTTATATTGGACGGAAGCCGAAGCACAGGAAGCCCAGACACTGCTCAATTCACTTCTGGTACCGGTCAATGATCTTTGCGTCTTCATCAGTGCCGTCACGATGAGCCAATCCAGAATTTTCGATATACGAAAATATATGCTGCTCCTCGAAGCGTATAATCACCCTGATCCTATGGTGAACCAACGTGCTATCGTAGGTATAGTGATAACTGCACTTTTCCATGAACATCGTATCATGATGTATCCCGAAGCACGTGCAAAGCTCTCACTACTCAATGAAGATGCTGATTTTATTAAGAACCTGCATACCATACAGATTCAATTGCAGCTTTCACGCGAGACACAGAAAATAGACAGGAAGATGCGGGAAGAAATCATTCCCGAAATGATGAGAAATCCGCGCATTGGGAACGCCAACAAAATCGGGTTCGATGAAACAGAAGACTCCGATGATCTTAACCCGGAATGGGAAAACTGGATTGACAAATCGGGCATTACTGACAAATTACGTGAAATGGGCGAATTGCAAATGGAGGGAGCTGATGTTTATATGAGCACATTCTCTCAACTAAAGCAGTTCCCTTTTTTCCGCCAAATGTCACATTGGTTCTATCCTTTCGACCGCCAATTTCCCGATATTGTTACCATATTTGGAGATAATGAAGAAAAGAGAATGTCCTTATTGGACATTATACTCAATAGCGATTCCTTCTGCAATTCAGATAAATATTCTTTCTGTTTCAGCTTGATACAAATGCCTGAATCACAAAGAGAGCTGATGATACATCAGATGAACGAGCAAAGCTCTGTATCGCAAGAACAGCTGGAACAGATAACAAAGATGACGAAGTCCACCTTGAAAAAAGAGAATATCAGTCGCCAGTATATTCATGATTTATATCGCTTCTTCAAATTATGGTCTCGCCGTTCCGAAGAAAAAGACATCTTCGAAAGCCGCTTTGAACTGTGGAAATATAACAGCCTTAAAAAAGCAATAACCCAACCTGAAGAACTGAAAAAGTTGGCAGATTATTTCTTCCAAAAAGATTATATGGAGGAAGCATTCCAGCTATACAGCATCCTGCTTGAAGAGAATAAAACCAACTCCGAGTTATGGCAGAAAGCCGGTTATTCCCTCCAGAAATTGGGAAATTACGATAAAGCGTTGAGTTATTATAAACAAGCTGATATCATTGCCCCGGATGCCTTATGGACTAACCGTCATCTGGCCTTGTGTTACCATAAGCTGGGCATGCCTGAACAGGCATTGCAATACTTCAAAAAAGTAGAAATTGTTCAGCCCGACAATTTAAACCTGTCCTTACAGATTGGTCAATGTCTGGTAGCCTTGAAAAAATACGAAGAGGCTTTGGGGTACTTCTTTAAAGTGGAATACCTGGAAAAAAATCCCAATAATGCACGCCGTGCTATCGGCTGGTGTTCATTTGTTATCGGCAAATATGAAGAAGCACGTAAATATTATGATCTACTGCTTCAGGCTACCAAGCCCAAAATGCAAGACTGGATGAATGCAGGACATTTATACTATACATTAGGAAATATCGAAACGGCTATCAACTATTATCAAAAAGCACAGAGTATGTGCGAAGACCGTAACATGTTCCTTACCTTCTATTTGGAAGACAAAAAATACCTTATTGAAAAAGGATTTTCGGAAGAAGATATCTATATCCTATTGGATGAACTACTTTAATGACTTATAAGACAATTCGATACGAGACAGAAGTTTTGTATAATTATACAGGACTTCTATCTTTATCGGAGATTCATCATCCAATCTATAGTTAGCATGCACGTTATAAGTCTCAGCACCATGATTTACACAACGTCCGATATCATTGGGCAAAACTGTATCTACCCTGAAATCCCCCAAGTTTAGTAAAAAATAGAAAAAGCCATCCAAGCCATCACTATCCATTACATAAGCCTGTATATTCAAATTTGCCCGATAATTAATATTATTATCATAATTATAATAACTATGACACACATAAGTACTGTCATTTAATTCATGATGTGAGGTAATGGATTCCATCAGTTTTCCATCATCACCAAATATATATTTCGTACAGACGCGTTTTAAGAAATCATTTCCTTCCACTCCAAAATAGTCCGACTTGATACACAATGTATCAGCTCCGTATTCATAAGTCGAAGTCTTAAAAACATCCCATGTTTCCGAACCTCTTTTCAACAAACAACGTGTACGACTTTCTATCGCCTTGCCTTTAGCCATTTTAAAAGTTACCGAGCAAAGCTTATTTCCCGAATGAAGGCAATCCATTTTTCCTATGGTTACCTTATCGCCCGCATACACTATCGGAGTATCACCATAACGTATTATTCTGCCGTCACCATCATACTCTATATCCGATATAACCTCTTCTTCTTCTGTCAGGTCAGTTACTTTTGCTATAAGTGTTTCGTCTTTATTTTCTTTACAACTCAAGTTTGCAAACAGTAAGAAGCTCACTACAATATATTTTACAATCGCTTCAATTTTCATACTTCAATCATCCTATCTGTGCAAATAAAACAAAAAATATTAGAACTATGCACAATTTGGATGATTTTAACTCAACTTCTTTTTATCCCTTCTGTTGTAGATTGCAATTATAAAAGAAATAAGAATATATGGAATGGGTAATACATCTATTAAGACAACATTCAGAACTGGCTATTTTTCTCACTATTGCCGCAGGATTCTGGATTGGTAAAATCAAAGTAGGACAATTCAGTCTGGGAATCGTCACCAGCGTACTTTTGGTCGGAGTACTGGTAGGTCAACTCAACATCACCATTGAAGAGCCGGTCAAATCGGTTTTCTTTCTACTATTTTTATTTGCCATCGGTTACAAAGTGGGACCGCAATTCTTTCGTGGATTAAAAAAAGACGGCTTGCCACAAGTGGGATTTGCCGTCTTAATGTGCGTTGGCTGTTTGGTTATAACCTGGATTTTAGCACTTATAATGGGATATAATGCAGGCGAAGCAGCCGGATTACTGGCAGGTGCACAAACCATTTCTGCTGTTATCGGAGTAGCAGACGACACCATCAATGGCTTAAACATCAGCACAGAGCAGAAAAACAATATGATAAATATTATTCCCGTAGCCTATGCTGTTACCTATATCTACGGAACTGCAGGGTCAGCATGGGTACTCTCTTCTTTGGGTCCGAAAATGTTGGGCGGACTGGAAAAAGTAAAAGCTGCCTGTAAAGAACTGGAAGCAAAAATGGGAACGAGTGAGGCCGATGAACCCGGCTTCGAACATGCTCGCCGACCGGTCGTATTCCGTGCTTATACCATAGAAAACGATTGGTTTGGAAACGGTAAAACGGTAGAGCAACTCGAATCTTACTTTATTTCGCAAGGGAAAAGGCTGTTTGTTGAAAGAATGAGGCATAATCATACCATTATTAACGAAATTCTTCCGGGACAATTATTACAAAAAGGTGACGAAGTAGTATTAAGTGGACGTCGTGAATTTGCCATAGGAGAAGAAGATTGGATTGGCGAAGAAGTGATAGATCCCCAGTTGCTTGATTTCCCTGTAGAGGTATTGCCGGTCATGATACATAAGAAACCGTATGCCAACCGAAAACTTGAATTCATTCGTAAGCAACCTTTCATGCATGGAGTGAGTGTAAGACGCATCAAACGTGCGGGTATTGATATTCCCGTGTTTGCCCAAACCATGGTCGATTCAGGTGATACATTAGAATTGGTAGGACTGAAGAAAGAAGTAGAAACAGCTGCTAAGCAATTAGGATATATCGACCGGCCTACCAATGCTACCGATATGGTATTTGTCGGCATCGGCATCTTAATAGGAGGAGTTATCGGCGCCTTGGCCATTCACATAGGCGGAGTTCCCATCAGTCTCAGCACAAGTGGAGGAGCACTGATTGCAGGTCTGGTATTCGGATGGTTGCGCAGTAAACACCCCACATTCGGACAAATTCCGGAATCCTCTCTATGGGTATTGAATAATGTAGGATTGAATATGTTTATAGCCGTCGTAGGAATCTCTGCAGGTCCCAGTTTCATCCAAGGACTGAAAGAAGTAGGACCAATGCTTTTTATTATCGGCATCCTTGCCACTTCATTGCCTTTATTGCTAGGACTGATATTGGCCCGATATGTATTTCACTTCCATCCTGCACTGGCATTGGGATGCACAGCCGGAGCGCGAACTACCACTGCTGCACTGGGAGCTATTCAGGAAGCAGTAGACAGTGAGACCCCATCGCTCGGCTATACCGTGACCTACGCCGTGGGGAACACCCTTCTCATTATTTGGGGAGTAGTCATTATTTTATTAATGTAATCATCTAAACCTTATAACATTATGGAATATTTAAGCGATAAGAGCAGCGTAGCGAAAATGGACAAGAACTTGGAAAAAATCAGTCCGTTTGAGCTCAAGAACCGTTTGATAGAAATGGCAGATGAAAGTGTGAAGAAGATGGCACACGTCATGCTGAATGCCGGCAGAGGAAACCCCAACTGGATTGCCACCGAAGCTCGTGAAGCCTTCTTCATTTTGGGATCTTTTGCCATTGCAGAATCTCGACGTGTCATGGATATGTCTGAAGGAATAGCCGGTATTCCTCAGAAAGAAGGTATTGCCCAACGGTTTGAGCTGTGGCTGAAAACCCATGAAGGCGAACCGGGAATCGGTCTGTTGAAGCGTACTTATAATTATATGTTGATGGAACATGCAGTCGATCCTGATTCCTTAGTACATGAGTGGGCCGAAAGTATGGCAGGCAACCAATATCCGATGCCTGACCGTATCCTGAAGTATACGGAAATACTTGTACGCGACTATCTGAATCGGGAAATGTGTGACGGACGTCCCCCTCAAGGCAACTTTGACCTTTTTGCCACCGAAGGCGGTACGGCAGGCATGTGCTATGTATTCGATTCGTTAGAAGAAAACTTCCTATTGCACCGCGGAGACAGCATCGCTTTGATGGTTCCTGCCTTTACTCCATACATCGAAATACCCGAACTGACTCGTTACGATTATGACGTACTGAACATCAGCGCTGACACGATAGACGAAAACGGCTTGCACACCTGGCAATACAAAGTAGAGGATATCAACAAGTTGCGTGACCCGAAGTACAAAGCCCTGTTTGTAATTAACCCGAGCAATCCGCCCAGCTACGAGCTGAACAAGGAATGTGTAGATGCCATCAAAGACGTAGTAAATCGTTGGAATCCAAACCTGATGATAATAACAGATGATGTCTATGGAACTTTTGTTCCCGGATTTAGAAGTCTGTTGGCAGATTTACCGTTCAATACCATCTGCGTATATTCATTCTCGAAGTATTTCGGAGCTACGGGATGGCGCATAGCCGTCAATGCCATCCACGAAAATAATGTATTCGACAAGCTGATTGCCGCTTTACCCCGTAAACGCAAAAGTGAACTTGCCAAACGATACGGTTCTTTGACTACAGATGTAGAAAAGATGAAATTCATTGACCGCATGGTGGCCGACAGCCGTCAGGTTGCTCTAAACCACACCGCCGGACTGTCACTTCCACAACAAATGCAAATGTCATTGTTTGCTGCTTTCTCATTGCTTGATAAAGAGGATAAATATCGTCATGCCATGCTTAACCTGATTCATAGCAGACTGAAAGCATTATGGGATAATACCGGATTTATTTTACCCGATGACCCGCTTCGTGCCGGATATTATTCGGAAATAGATATGCTGGTATGGGCAAAGAAATTCTATGGCGATGATTTCGTCCATTACCTGAAATCAACATATAATCCACTAAATGTGGTCTTTCGTCTGGCAACAGAAACCGGATTGGTAGTGCTGAACGGAGGGGGATTCGACGGACCTGAATGGAGCATACGAGTTTCTTTAGCCAATCTTAATGAGAAAGATTACATCAAAATAGGGCTGAGCATTCGCAGAATCCTGAATGAATATGCCGAAAAATGGAAGAGTGAAAACAAGTCTTAAGGCTAATAAAAAAGCGAGGAAGGTATATCACAAATGCACACCTCCCGGCGACTTGACCGGGCTCATCAAATGGGGTGACGGGAAGCTGGAAGAGTATGCCGATGGCAGCAGCCATACTTATACCATCCGCCCCATACCGTGGTGGTGGAAATGAATGGTGTGGAAGAAGTGGACTTTTTAAGTTCTGATGCCATACGTAACTTATCCTTCCTGCACAAAAAACATATGCGCAGAAGGGTTATTCCCAATGGCTCGGTAGTCTTGTCATTTTGTCATCCTGAGCGTAGTGAAGGAAGTGTTTACATCTACTTTATGTTAACAGATTCTTCGCAAAGCTCAGAATGGCAGAACTAAATGATAGCATTGTCAATGTTTTGACTTTACCCTATAGCCTAAACTTGCAGAAGTTCCCCTATGATTATCAACGGAAACACTTCCCGGAGTATAATGTTACTTCAATCTTCCTCTAGATTTTTCAAAACCTATCATTGGAGTATCTATTACTTTATTCTTAAATCCATTAATGTAAAAACTACTACAATCATTTAATTTAATAATAATTT
>ULSL01067696.1_pt1 | contig 13430 bp, 9 predicted proteins | sample 1956321 | NCBI WGS metagenome assembly ULSL01 (sample SAMEA4835707, study PRJEB28245) | human gut metagenome | biome: gut microbiome; material: fecal sample | place: Denmark | collected 2008
TCGTCCGGTATTTGTGTACGCCTATGACTTTACGGTGCATGGCGGTTCTTTGAGTGAAACTAATGCAGCGAAAATAGTGAAAGTACAGCAACTGGCACTCAAAAATGGCGCTCCGGTTATTGCTCTGAATGATTCGGGAGGTGCCCGTATTCAGGAAGGTGTCGGCAGTTTGTCAGGATATGCTTCTATTTTCTATCAGAATACGATTGCTTCCGGGGTGATTCCTCAAATCTCAGCTATTCTGGGCCCATGTGCCGGCGGTGCCTGTTATTCACCTGCATTGACGGATTTTATTTTTATGGTGAAAGAGAAAAGCCATATGTTCATCACAGGGCCGGATGTAGTGAAAACGGTTACGCATGAAGAAGTGGACAAGGAAGAGTTGGGTGGAGCCTATGCACATAGCAGTAAGAGTGGCGTTACTCACTTCATGTGTAACACTGAAGAAGAAACCATGCTGGCCATACGCGAATTGCTCAGCTTCCTGCCTTCCAATAATATGGAGGATGCTCCGCTTATTCCTTGTACGGATGATGCCAGACGTCAGGCAGAAGAGCTTCAAACTGTGATTCCGGAAGACCCGAACATTCCTTATGACATTAAGGATATTATAGAGCCGGTTATGGATAACCAATATTTCTTTGAAGTGATGCCCCATTTTGCAAAGAATATTGTGGTTGGCTTTGCCCGTCTGAATGGTCGTTCGGTAGGAGTTGTAGCCAACCAGCCGGCTTATCTGGCTGGTGTGCTGGATATAGACGCTTCCGATAAGGCTGCACGTTTCATCCGTTTTTGCGACTGCTTCAACATTCCGTTGATTACCTTCGAAGATGTACCGGGCTTCCTGCCTGGCGTGACGCAGGAGCATAATGGCATCATTCGTCACGGGGCAAAAATCGTCTATGCTTATGCAGAAGCTACTGTCCCTAAAATTACCCTGATAACCCGTAAGGCTTATGGCGGTGCGTACATTGTGATGTCCAGCAAACAGACAGGGGCAGACATCAATCTGGCCTATCCGCAGGCTGAAATAGCTGTGATGGGAGCCGAAGGTGCTGTGAATATATTATATAGAAATGTTACACCGGAAGAAAAATCCGGTCTGATCCAGGAATATGAATTTAAGTTTTCTAATCCGTATCGGGCTGCCGAGCGTGGTTTTATTGATGAGATTATCATGCCTCGTGATACCCGGTATAAGCTGATTCAGGCGTTAGAAATGACGCATAACAAGAGTCAGAGCAACCCACCTAAAAAGCACGGCAATATGCCACTATGATTTAGTTATGTTTCAATGTGTGCGTCTCCCCGTAGAAGTGATTTCTCCGGGGAGACTTTAAACGGATTATATGAAGATAAAATTATATATGCTTTAAATTATGGAACTATTGAAGAACCTTTTTGAAGGATACCCTGATCTTTGGGGTGGAGGAGTGGCTCATTCCGTACTGATCCTTTCACTTGTGATAGCATTTGGCATCATGCTGGCTAAAATCAAAGTGGCGGGAGTTTCATTAGGTATCACATGGATACTTTTTGTGGGTATTGTATTCGGGCATTTTGATATGACTCTGAATGAACACTTGCTTCATTTTATGAAAGAGTTCGGTCTGATCTTGTTTGTTTACTCCATAGGGTTGCAAGTGGGACCCGGTTTCTTTTCTGCTTTCAAAAAAGGCGGACTTACCTTGAATCTGTTGGCTATGCTGGTCGTTTTTCTGGGAGTAGTCATCACGATTATATTACATTTTGTCACGGGTACGCCTATCACTACTATGGTCGGTATCCTTTCCGGTGCGGTAACAAATACTCCGGGACTTGGAGCTGCCCAGCAGGCAAACAGTGATTTGAACGGAATAGATGCCCCTGAGATAGCATTGGGATATGCGGTTGCTTATCCGCTGGGTGTAGTCGGTATTATCTTGTCATTGATAGCCTTGAAATATATTTTGCGTATCAATACCAAGACAGAAGAGGCGGAAGCTGAACGTGGACTCGGACACATACAGGAACTCACTGTGCGTCCTATTTCGTTTGAAATCCGTAATGAAGCTATCGACGGGAAAAAGATAAAAGATATACGTCCGCTGATGAACCGTGATTTTGTGATTTCGCGTGTACGGTATCATGACGGGCAAGAAACGGAATTGGCTAATTCAGATACGGTATTGCATCTGAATGATAAAATTTTGGTTATCTCTACCCCTAAAGATATTGAAGCTATTAGCGTCTTCTTCGGTAAGCAGATTGATATGCAATGGGAGCAATTGGATAAGAAACTGATTTCCCGTCGTATCTTGATAACGAAACCTGAACTGAATGGAAAGATGCTTTCCCAATTGAAGATACGTAATAATTTCGGAGCCAGTATTACCCGTGTGAATCGTTCGGGAGTGGACTTGGTTGCTGCTCCGCAATTACAATTACAGATGGGCGACCGTGTTACTATTGTTGGTAGCGAGCTGGCGGTCAGTCATGCGGAAAAAGTATTGGGAAATTCAATGAAACGCTTGGATCATCCTAATCTGATACCTATATTCCTGGGGATAGCGTTAGGATGTATCCTGGGTAGTACGCCTTTCGTATTTCCGGGTATTCCCCAGCCGGTAAAGTTAGGATTGGCGGGTGGACCTCTTATTGTTTCCATTCTGATCAGTCGCTTCGGCCCTCAGTACAAAATGATTACTTATACTACCATGAGTGCCAATCTGATGCTGCGTGAGATAGGAATTTCCCTTTTCCTGGCTTGTGTGGGATTGGGTGCCGGTAAAGGATTTGTGGAAACGGTGATTTATGACGGTGGCTATGTCTGGGTAGGTTATGGTGTTATCATAACTATTGTTCCTTTGCTGATAGCCGGGCTTGTCGGACGATATGTCTTTAAATTGAACTATTATACGTTGATCGGAGTATTGGGTGGCTCAACCACGAATCCGCCCGCGTTGGCGTATTCCAATGATCTGACTTCGTGTGATGCTCCTGCGGTGGGATATGCCACTGTTTATCCGCTTACCATGTTTTTACGTGTGCTTACTGCACAAATGCTGATACTTGCATTAGCTTAATTCCTAAACTTTAATTGAATCAAACATTTTCTCTTTTAGCTTGTTGTTTACTCCCCGTAAGATTATCTTTGCGGGGAGTTTTTATGTGTAAGAAAAATGTAGTAACCAAAATGTATACAAATAAAGTAAAGAGAATAGCTGCCGTTCATGACCTGTCTGGTTTTGGACGTGTATCCCTTACGGTTGTAATTCCGATTTTGTCTTCCATGGGCTTTCAGGTTTGCCCTTTACCTACGGCTGTGCTCTCCAGTCATACGCAATATCCGGAGTTCTCTATTCTTGACCTGACGGATGAAATGCCTAGAATTATTGCCGAATGGAAAAAGCTGGATGTACAGTTTGATGCTTTCTATACAGGATATCTCGGAGCTCCGCGTCAGGTACAGATTGTTTCGGATTTTATTGATGACTTCCGCCAGCCGGACAGCTTGGTGGTAGTTGACCCCGTATTGGGAGATAACGGACGGCTATACACAAACTTTGATGAATCAATGATTCGCGAAATGCGCCACCTGGCAACGAAGGCGGATGTGATCACCCCAAATCTCACTGAACTTTTTTATCTGATGGACAAGCCTTATAAAGCAGATAATACGGATGAAGAATTGAAATCTTACCTTCGTTTTTTATCTGATGCAGGTCCTCAGGTGGTTATTATAACAAGCGTCCCTGTTCATGAGGAGAGTCACAAGACCTCGGTATATGCTTATAATCGGGTAGGGGATCGATACTGGAAAATTACTTGCCCGTATTTGCCGGCTCATTATCCGGGAACCGGGGATACTTTTACAAGTGTCATAACCGGTGCTTTATTGCAAGGGGACAGTCTTCCTATTGCTTTGGACCGTGCCACGCAATTCATTCTTCAGGGCATTCGCGCTACTTTTGGGTATGAGTACGACAATCGGGAGGGTATTTTATTGGAAAAAGTACTGCACAATCTGGATATGCCTATCCAAAGTGCCAGCTACGAATTGATTTGAATAAAATAAGGGGGTGAACCTGAATTTCGGGACACCCCCTTATGGAAGTTATGTTATTTGTTTGGAAGTGACGCTTTTAATAAGATAGGTACTTCTGCCGGTTCATTTGCCACTTGTATTCCTGCTGCTGTCAGTGCTGCAATCTTTTCCTCGGCAGAACCGGAATTACCGGAAATAATGGCACCTGCATGTCCCATTTGCTTTCCCGGAGGTGCAGATTGTCCGGCAATAAAAGCTACGACAGGTTTTGTTACGTATTTCTTTATATATTCAGCCGCCAGTTCTTCTGCATTTCCACCAATCTCACCGATCATGACGATGGATTCCGTATCCTTATCATTTTGGAACATTTCCAATAGTTCACGGAAGTAAAGTCCTACTACGGGATCACCTCCCATGCCGATAGCGGTAGATTGGCCCATGCCGTTGGCTGTAAGATGGTAAACAATCTCGTAAGTCAATGTTCCGCTACGGCTGATCACTCCGACATTTCCCTTTTTAAAAACGTTGCCGGGTAAGATTCCGGCCAGGCTCTTTTCCGGAGAAATTAAACCGGGGCAGTTCGGTCCGATCAGCATGGCTCCTTTCAGTTGAGTGAAGCGATACGCTTTGATTACATCGAGGGTAGGGATACCTTCGGAGATACAGATAATCAGTTTGATTCCGGCATCTGCGGCTTCCATGATAGCATCTGCCGCATAGCTGGCGGGAACAAAAAGAATGGAGGCATTGGCCTGCGTCTTTTCCACTGCCTCGTACATGGTGTTGAAAACGGGAAGCCCGTCTACGGTGCTGCCTCCTTTTCCGGGAGACGTACCGCCTACTACATTCGTACCGTATTCTTTCATTTTTACGGCATGAAAATGTCCGTCTCTGCCCGTAATACCTTGTACCAACAGGCGGGTCGATTTATCAATAAGTATGCTCATAATGTTTCTCCTTTCACAGATTTTACTACCATCAGGGTGGCTTCATTCATGGTTTCCGCTACCTGAAAGCGGTTACTGTCTTTTAATAGTTTCCTGCCGATATTTTCATTGGTTCCCGTCAGTCTTACAATGACAGGAATTTCCGTTTGCAATTGGTCGAAAGCCTGTATCAATCCTATAGCTACATCGTCGCAACGAGTGATGCCGCCAAATATATTGATGAAGACCGCTTTTACTTTCGAATCATTCAGCAGTATCTTCATGGCTTCAATCACCTTCACGGGGTTTGAACTCCCACCGATATCCAGGAAATTGGCAGGTGAACCGCCATATAACTTAATCATGTCCATGGTAGTCATTGCCAGTCCGGCGCCGTTTACCATGCAACCGATGTCTCCGTCCATACGTACATAACTGAACCCTCTTTCTTTGGCTGTAGCTTCGAGTTGTTCCTCCGGTGTAGGTTCGAAAAGGGCATGGATATCGGGGTGGCGGTAGAGAGCGTTATCGTCGAACACCATTTTAGCATCGATAGCCAGAAGTGTGCCTTTAGCCGTCAATACCAGCGGGTTGATTTCAGCAAGCGATGCATCGTTTTCCATGAAGGCTTTATAAAGATCCTGAAGGATGGAAGTCATACGCCTGGCTTGTTCCGCCTGGTCAAAAAGCATGAATGCAAAACGCTGTGCCAGATATTGGGGCAATCCTATCAACGGGTCGATATTATAGCGAATGATTTTCTCCGGAGTGTTGCGGGCTACTTCTTCAATATCCATTCCTCCTGCCGCACTCATGATAAGCACTACTGAACGTGTGTTGCGGTCAATGGTAAAACTGACATAATATTCAGCTGCGATATCTACAGCTTCGCTGATTAAAATTCGGGTTACAGGAAAACCTTTGATGGTCATTTTCAGAATTTCCCGGGCGTGCTGTCTTACCAGTTCTTCACTGTCAGCCAGTTTTACGCCTCCTGCCTTTCCTCGTCCACCGGTCAACACTTGTGCTTTCACAACTACTTTGTCCACTTCTAACTGCCGGAAAGCTTTTACGGCTTCATCGGGCGTATTGCATAACACATATCGTTCTACCGGAATTCCATACTGGGAGAAGATTTCCTTTGCTTGATATTCATGTACTTTCATGGATCATGGATTATAGATTAGTATATGTCTCTAACAAATAAGATGGCTAAAAAGTTGTCAAATAAGTGATTAAGAATGAAAATAAGAAAAAGGATCGTTTCTTGTGCAATGTTATTTGTTACAAGAAAAATATGGTAATAGCGATAAAAAATGAAGTGTATTATGAAAAAAACTTGTCTTAGACTGTGAACTTTTCTGCATTTTTGGTTAATTTTGCATATTAATCTCATATTTTAATATTAAACCGTTGGGATTCTTGGTCAGATTCGGAGTCAGGAACCCTCGGATGATAACACACGAACTGTGATGAACAGGAGAAGATTTTATCAACAGAGAAAAAACTCCATGCTGTTTGCCATACTCGTATTTTTTACTCAGGTATGTGTAGCCCAGGCATATAAATATATAAGTATGGAGGATGGTCTGGGCAGTCAGAAAGTTTATCGTATCCTACAAGATTCTTTAGGATATATGTGGTTCCTTACTCAGGAAGGTCCGGACCGTTACAATGGCAAGGAAATCAGACACTATGAATTGACGGATAAGGGACAGAAGCTCAATATGCAGTTTAGCCTGAATTGGCTTTACATGGCTGACGACGGTGTGTTGTGGGGAATAGGACGGAAAGGCCGCATTTTCCGCTATGAGCAGGGGCGTGATCGGTTCGAACAGGTGTATATGCCTCCTTTGCCGGAAAAGGGAATCTCTTCGCCGAATATTACATATAGCTATATGGATCATTCCAGACGTATCTGGCTTTGCAGTAAGGAACAAATGGCATTGTTCGATACCCGTACAGGAAAGATATCGCAATTATCATCCAGTATAATCAGTAATGTCACTTCTATTGCCCAGATAGATAGGGAAAACTTTTTCATAGGTACGGAGTCCGGGTTGTATCGGGCGGTATTGGACGAATCTCGTACGTTACTTTCGTGTACGCCGGCATATAATCTTCATGCACCGGTGAGCGAGTTATTCTTTTCAGCTGCTTTGAAGAAACTGTTTGTCGGTACTTTTAAGCAGGGAGTGTGGATTTGTGATCTCAATACTTCTCAGGAAAATCGGTCGGATGAAACCCTTAGTGACGTGAATATCAAACGTATTATACCCTTTGGGGAAAGGGAAATTCTGATAGCTACTGACGGGAAAGGAATCTATCGTATGAATATTGATACATGTTATGCAGTTCCTTATATTGTAGCAGATTATAATATCCATAATGGAATGAATGGCAACAATATAAACGATGTGCATGTAGACCATGATGGTCGCATCTGGATTGCTAATTATCCCAGTGGAATAACCATCCGCGACAATCGTTACAGCGGCTACCGATGGACTCGTCATTCGGTTGGAAACCGCCAGTCACTTGTCAATAACCAAGTGCATGATGTCATTGAAGATAGTGACGGTGACCTTTGGTTCGGTACCAGCAATGGCATAAGTCTATATAGTTCCGCTACGGGGGAATGGCATTCCTTTTTCAGCACTTTTGATCATGAACTGGAAGATAAGAATCATATATTCCTGACGCTTTGTGAAATCTCGCCCGGAATTATTCTGGCAGGTGGTTTTACCTCCGGTCTTTACCAGATAGATAAACGTGCCCTTACGGTTGACTATATTGCTTCTTCTCTTTTCTTTCATTTAGACCTGCGTCCCGATCAGTACATTCGTGACATAAGGAAAGATTCGGAAGGTAATATCTGGTCAGGCGGTTTTTACAATCTGAAATGTTTTGATCTTAAAAGTGGCAAATCTCGCCTGTATTCCGGCTTGAATTCTATTACCTGCATTCGCGAAAAAGACGATTCTTCGATGTGGATTGGCACTTCGGCAGGGCTATATTTGCTAGACAAGTTTTCCGGAAAATACCGCAGCATCGATATGCCTGTGGAATCTATGCATATCCATGCCTTGTATCAGGGAGATGATGGTGTGTTGTATATAGGTACCAGTGGTTCCGGACTGGTGCTTTATAATCCCGAAGAAGAGGCCTTCGCTCAGTATTATACAGATAATAGTGCCCTTATATCCAACAATATCTATACAATTCTTCCTAAACCGGACGGGGATTTATTGCTTAGTACGGAAAATGGAATTGTTCATTTTTCACCTCGTAGAATGTCATTTAATAACTGGACGCGTGAACAGGGGCTTATGAGTGTCTGTTTCAATCCCGGTGCCGGTATTTTGCATAGCAGCGGTCGTTTTATCTTGGGAAGTAATGATGGGGTCATTGGCTTTCCTTCGGATATGCACATACCGGTCCCAACTTTTTCTCCGATGTTGCTTAGTGATTTGAATATATCCTACCAGCCTGTATATCCCGGTGATGAGGGATCGCCCTTGGAAACGGATATTAACGATACGAAAGTTTTGAAACTTAAATATGAACAGAATACTTTCTCACTGAGGGCTTCCTCCATTAATTATGACTATCCTTCTAATATTTTATACTCCTGGAGATTGGAAGGCTTTTATGATGAATGGACTACACCTTCTTCCAACGGTCTGATGCATTTCACTAATATTCCTTCGGGTAAATATATGCTTCATGTACGTTCCGTGTCTAACGAAGAAAAGTACAAGAGTTATGAACAGCGCAGTATGTTGATTACCATATCTCCTCCGTTGTGGGCTACTCCGTGGGCTATAGCCGGTTATATTATATTGGCTGTTCTGGTGTGCGTGATTCTGTTCCGTATCATTACGCTGAGGAAACAGAAGAGGATTTCGGAGGAAAAGACACGTTTTTTTATAAATACAGCTCACGACATCCGTACACCTCTGACCCTGATAAAGGCCCCGCTGGAAGAATTACGGAACAAAGATATGGTGAATGAGGAAGGTAAGGGACATGTGAGCATGGCTCTGAGAAATGTGGATGTTCTTTTACGGCTTATAACAAATCTTATTAATTTTGAACGTATTAACACCTATTCGTCACATATGTATATTGCTGAATATGAATTAGGTGCGTATCTGTCAGGCATTTGTGACACATTTCATGCGTATGCAAACATCAAGCATATCAGGTTGACTTACGAAAGTAATTTCCAATACCTGAACGTGTGGTTTGACAGGGATAAGATGGATTCTATCATGAAAAATATCCTATCGAACGCCATGAAATATACACCGGAAAATGGGAACATATATGTCAGTGCATCAGAATATGAGGATGGGTGGGGCATTGAGGTGAAAGATACCGGAATCGGTATTCCCCGCAATGAACAGAAAGGACTTTTTCATACCTATTTTCGAGGTAGCAATGCCATCAACTTGAGGGTTAGCGGTAGTGGAATCGGCCTGGCATTGGTGCATAGGCTGGTGCGTTTACATGGTGGAAAAATAACTATAGAAAGTACGGCGGAACAAGGTACACTGGTAAGAATCATTTTTCCTAAGGGGAACAAACATTTTCGTAAAGCCAGTATCATATCTGCAACTCCGGAGCGATCTATCAGCATGCCGGAAGTTGTTACTCCGGCACTTTCTGCCGTTGAGCCCAAGCAGGGTGATGCTTCTTCCCGGCGTATCCTCATCGTGGAGGATAATGACGATTTGCGTATTTATCTGGTGAATACGCTTGGTGAGGATTATCTGGTGCAGTCCTGTCACAACGGAAAGGAGGCTCTTGAAATCCTATCCGAGTTTAAGCCGGATCTTGTGTTGTCAGATATTATGATGCCGGAAATGTCGGGAGATGAATTGTGTGCCGCCATTAAGGGTAATATTGAAACATCTCATATTCCGGTGCTTCTGTTGACTGCATTGGGTGATGAGAAAAACATGCTGGAAGGACTGAAGATAGGTGCGGATGATTACATGGCGAAACCTTTCAGCATCAGCATACTGAAGGCGAGTGTCAACCGTTTGATTACCAATCGGATCTTATTGCATAAGAAGTATGGCAGTTCGGACTTCGAAACTGAAAAATGGCCGAAAGGGTGTCGGGATACACTTGACTGGAAATTCATAGCTTCCGTCAGGGAAAATGTGGAGAAGAACATGGCCGATCCGAATTTTACGGTAGATATGCTTTGTTCGCTTCACCACATGAGCCGCAGCAGTTTCTATAATAAAGTGAAAGCATTGACTGATTGTTCTCCGGCAGATTATGTACGTCTCATCCGTATGCAGTATGCTGCCCGAATGTTGAAAGAAGGCGAACACTCTATTACGGAAATAGCGGATATGACCGGGTTCTGCGATGCAAAATATTTCAGAGAGGTATTCCGGAAGCATTTCGGGGTCAGTCCGAGCGAGTATAGGGGAAAAGTATGAAATACGTGCCGGATGATTTTATTTTCCGGCACGTATTCTTTTTACACATTCATGGCATTGGCACTCAGTGCCCCTACTATAGCCGAAGCTACCGCAATCACAATTTTGAGAATTTTATCCCAGATTGACTTTTTCATATTCTTTGATTAAATGATTAGTGATATTTTAACCCAGCGGATTTTCATCCAGTCCTCCATCTCCGCTGCCGGATCCTCCCTGGTCACCGGAAGAGTTGCCACCTGACGAACTTCCGTCCTTGTTTACCAATGCCTCCAGATCGTAGAAGTCAATTTTCTGTCCGGCACGTGTTGCCGTCACATCCGGTCTGATGGTGGTTGAGGGTCGGAAATTGATTTTCACGGCCTTGATGTTCTTAGCCGTGCAATCCTCCTTTTTCTCCACTCCGAGGGTCCGTGCCGACAGGCTGAAAACCCCGAAGTCCTTGATGTTCACCGATTGTCCGCCATACAGCTTGTCAATCAGTGCTTCCACAAAGTTGGTGATTACACTTTTAATGTCTCCCAAGGTCAGTGAACTTTTCTCCTTCATCACGTACGCCACGTCTTCCAGGTCGGCATTTTCCCCTAACGTCACCAGTTGCGGATAAAACTTTGCCACCGCATCCTCCTTTCGCGGATCTTTCCGCGGAATCTTCTTGAATGGTACTCCCATAATTAATAATTTTTTAAAAGTTAAAAAATAAGGTTATTTAATGATCCTTGGGGAAAGCTGTCCGAATCCTCTTCTCATGCTTTTCTTAATTTACTCTGCCATCATGGGCTTGCCGGAAGATTTTCGCTCTTTTCTCCTTTGGACACTGCAAATATACCCTGTTCTTTTTCCTTCCACTTTCCGCTTGACGTTATTTGAGTTTGTATGAAAAAAAGAGACTTCCAATGAGAGGTAATACCTCCTTTATTCCTTTCGGATATCGTTGCAAATGAGTACCTTTATACCATGTAAATCACTAAAAAACAAACTTATGAAAGAAGAAAACTTAGATGAGAAAGTCCCTGTCCGCGCTTATACCAAAGCCGACCTTGCCATGCTTTACAACCCCGGTGTATGCATTACTACCGCCCTTCAACTTCTGCGTCGCTGGATTTATGCGAACAAGCAACTGATGGCGGAATTGCAGGAAGCGGTTTAAAACAAGAACCGCCATTTCTATATGCCCCTTGAAGTAAAACTTATCTTCAAGTATCTGGGAGAGCCTTAGAATATCCGGCAGGGAGTGTGCCTCTCCTTTGTAAAGAAAATGCCAATATATGTGGCGGGTGATAAGAATATACGTAATGTCACATTACAATATATCTTATCACCCGCTACATTATATGCTACCCGGTGGAGTCTTCTTCCCGCGGTTTCTATCCGAAATCCCTAAAACGGTAATTCCTCCTCGGCTTTATCGCCTTCTTCCGTCTTCCCGTCCTGTCCTTTTTTCCTGAATCCTTTTCTTACTTCATCTTCCGTCAAGTCCACCACTTGATATTCCGTACTTCCCTGTTCATTCTTTCTCGTCCTGAATCTGTATTTTTCCAGTGATAGCGCCAAGGTCTGTATGGTTTGCCTGTTCACCTGTATTTTGCCGTAGATCGCTATTTTGGTAAGTATGGCCGCGGCCGGTATCCACTTCACGCATAGATCCTCCGCTTCCGGCTTTCGGAAGTATATGAACAGGTTTTCTTCCACGGGGTCCTTCATCCGGTGCAGTTCATTGTGCCGGTTAAGCTCGTCAATTTCTTCTCCCTCGTACCAATACTGGTATCCTTCCTTCATCAATGCGTAGGCCTGCGCGTATATCCCCTCGTAATTGACCGGTGTTCTATAATCCAGCGTAATGACTGAAGAGGGCAGGAATCTCCTGTTTCCCCCTATGTCCTGCAGGCATTGGCGGCTGTTTGTGCTTGCAATGAACGATGCATGACGCGTGAAGTTATATGCCTGTAGGTCATAGGCCTTTCTCTCGGTGATGCTTTCCTGTGTGATGATCCGCTTAAGGCCCGCCAGTTCTTCCATTCTGACGCCTTCGAATTCCTCCATGTTGATGATCAGATGCGTACTTAGCAGTATCTGGTGATCTGTTTTTTCCGATCCCACCATTCCGTTTCTGTAATACTCTTTCCATTCCGGTGGCAACAGTCTTCGTATCCATGTACTCTTTCCCTTTCCCTGCTCGGAGTATAGTATGATGACCAGATGGTTCACCGTGTCGTCCTGCAATGCTCCTGCCAGCATTCCCACGAACCACCTTCGGAAACTCTTCCTCCAGAATTCCTGGTCTTCGGTCTGCACCGTATCCGCCAGTTCCCCGATGTAGTCTTTCACTCCGTCCCATGGTCTCAACTTCTCTATGTAGGCTGTGAATGGATTGAACTCCCTTGCATACGATGAATCAATGATTGCCTGCAGATAATTTCTGAAGCATTTGATTCTTGTCAGTTGCAGGTCCAGGAATATTGAATTGTAGCTTCTTGTTCTCATGGGGCGGAACTTTCCTTTCCATTTCTCATCCTTTTCGTTTAGGTTTAGATATTCCAGCCGGTCCAGTATCACGTTTCTTCGTATGTCATAATGCGTCTTCAGGAATTCCAGCAGCTGGTCGATGGTATCTGTTTTCTCTTCCTTCCGCCCGAGTGCTTCGTAGGTCTTGTCCGTGTATACATAAGCGTTGTGCAGGGGCGTGACCATATCAATTCCCTTTTCCTCCGGTCCGAATTTCTCCTGTACCAGTCTGACTACCACCTTTTCGTCCAGTCCTTTGGCATAGCATTTGTTTCCCAGTGCGAATAGGAAGTTGTCCCTGTTTCCGGATTCAAACCTCGATGTCCTCTTCACTGCGAGCACTGCCTTGCCGAACTCCATCCTTTCCCACGGCTCAGCTTCCACTTTGCCGGCCTTCGGCTTTTTATCACCCACCGCCTTATCACTTATCACCTTGCCACTCATCACTCCGTCACTTTTCCTTCTACCGGCTTGCGGCTTTTCCGGAGGAATGATGTCGGTCAGCGCCTC
>ULSL01026565.1_pt1 | contig 13289 bp, 8 predicted proteins | sample 1956321 | NCBI WGS metagenome assembly ULSL01 (sample SAMEA4835707, study PRJEB28245) | human gut metagenome | biome: gut microbiome; material: fecal sample | place: Denmark | collected 2008
TCATAGTGAGTCAATAGGAATACCATTTTACGCCAAAAGAAACGGATGACCTTCATCACCCGTTTCTCTCATTCTGCTCCAATCAACACATTCTTCCCCGCAAATGCAAACCCATAATGCCGGATCCTTTCCTGCGGCACGCCAAGGGCCACCAGTTCTGCGTCGTATTTTTTATCCACGATCTGTTTTAAAGCCTCCTGCACCGCATCTTCCAGTGTCTCCTTTTTTACCCGGCTGCAGACTTTAAATTCAATAATAATCGCCGGATCTTTTTCTCTATTCTTCGGAATCATCATCACATCATACCGTCCAAATCCACTTTCCCGATTCGACCGGATCTGATAACACTCCGCACGCTCTGCCATCAGTCCCAGGACGAAGCCATGATAGAATCGTTCCGGCTCCAGACTTTCACTGTTCTCTCCGCCAACGTCAAAATGGCTGAATGTTGCAAGTGACACTTTATTCATATAATAATTCATCGCTTCCAGATCGCCCTGCATCAGTGCTTTCACAAAGCTGCTGTACCCAGCTTCCGATGCTTCAAACCATCCGCGGAACATATCATCAAACATGCTCACCGTTTCCAGATTGGTGATACGGAGCTGATACCACGGCTTCAAAGTAATTCCGCGATACTCCACCTCTTCCGCTTTCAGATAACCGCTCGCGAGCAGCAGACTCCAGATTGCATTTTCATTGTAATCCAGCTGTTCAAACACCATCTGCTCATCAAAGTTCACCGTGACTGCCTGTCCGTTCAGTAGATCTTCCATATACTCTTTGATTTCTGGCGAGGCGGTGCGGATCAGCTTTCCTGCCAGACCGTTCGAACTCGTATCTGCCCAGTACGGGCGCAGTTTCTTTTCTTTTAAATAATTGGTAATCGACCATGGATTGTAGATATCGCGGTGTCCGCCAAAGATAAATCCATCATACCACTGCTTCACAACGTCCTTTTTGTCTCCCATTCCGAACTCGTCCAGAGATGCAAAAACTTCCTTTTCGGTAAATCCAAAACAGTCCGCATACAGATCCGATGTCGTCGTCACCACACGCAGATTATTTAAGTCAGAAAAAATACTTTCTTTCGAAACCCTCGTGATTCCGGTCATCATCGCACGTTCCAGATAAGGATTCGTTTTAAACGTCGCATTAAACAGACTCCGCACAAACGTTGTAAATTCCGCCCAGTAGCCATGGACATATGCTTCCTGCATCGGCGTGTCGTACTCATCCAACAGAATAATCACTCTTCTGCCGTAATACCGCGCCAGATACATACTCATATTATTGAGTGCCGCTGCGGCCTCCGCATCGCCCATATGCAGATTGACCTCGTTGTATGCTTTCTTCTCATTTCCGCTCAGCAGATCCCCATCCAGAAGATAACGGTTTTCTTCATACACTCTCGCAATCTGCTGTTTGATCTGGATTTTCGCTTCCGAAAGCTGATCTGCTTTCACGGCTGCAAAACTCAAAAAGATCACCGGATATGTTCCCTGCAGTTCCCGATATTTTTCTTCTTCCCAAACGCCAAGTCCTTCAAACAGATCTCCCCGGACGGCATATTTATTAGAGAAAAAGCAGTTCAGCATGCTCATATTCAGTGTCTTGCCAAAGCGGCGGGGGCGGGTGATCAAGGTGATTTCATCCCCGTTTTCCCACCAGTCCTTGATGAAGTGAGATTTATCCACAAAGAAATAATGGTTTTCCCTTAAGGATGCAAAATTCTGTTTTCCTATACTGATTACTTTTTCCATCCATCACACCTGCTTTCGGAATTTGTCCTTTTCTCGATTATACACTATCCTTTCCTGAATTCCAATCTTAAAACATCCTATTCGCCGCAAACGTAAAAAACAATAACGCCAGAAACAGCACTTCCAGCACCGCTCCCAGAATGGTAATGATCTTTCCCGTCTTCTCTTTCCAGATTTTTTTCATCCCCAGATACAATAGAATTCCGATCACCGCGCCAAGCGTATTATCGATCACATCCGTAATATCACTCGCGCCGATCGCAAAAATATACTGCGTCACCTCAAAAAACAGGCTCAGTCCCGATGCAAGGAGAATGCGGTTCTGGATTTCGCTGTCCGGATAGAAGGCTGAGATGCAGAGGCCGAACGGCAGAAAGACCAGCATATTTTCGATAATTTCACTAATCTGCACTTTCCCGTTCACCACAACCGACGCCGCATACGGAATCAGATTAATCCCCCGCAGGTGCGGAATTTCTTCCGGGCGCAGAGCGAATTTGAATAAAATGCACCAGACAAGTAGCGCCAGGTAAATGCCGAATACCACAAGTAATGCTTTTGATTTTTTCTCGTTTTTCCAGGTCATGTTCTTTCCTCTCTCATCTTCACTTGATAAGAGGATTCTACCAAAACATTCTTAGGATTCCGCTTCTTCTTTTCCAAAGAAATCCCTATAGATTTCCTAAGATTTTCTGATGCTCAGATTCTTTTACATTTCTTCATCATGCCAATTTATTATATCTTTCATATCAATTATATCTTTTACATATCGCAAAAAACTGTGTATAATACCCCGTGGGCAGAGAAAAGAAGCGGGATGAAAATCCCATATTCCCCTGGGACAGCAGTATTCTCCCCACTGCTGTCTCTCCTTTCAGTGAAGGCTGTCGCAGACAGTTTTCTGTGGTGTAGGTAAAAGAGGAGGCCGTGCACTGAGCACAGCCTCCTCTTTTCGTGTTTTTCATCTTTATTTTTTCATCTTTATTTCTTAATCTCATATCCGCAATACTGCATCACCAGCTCACAGAACATTGCGTTTGCCCAGGAGAACCACTCTCTGGTGTAAACGGTCGGATCATCTACGAAAACACCCTCGTGCATCAGTCCTGTACCGCCGTCGGTTGCCATCAGTTCGTGGATCATCTGATGTTTCTCCTCCTTTGTCGGTGCGGTCAGTCCCTCGATGGCTTTGGAGATGTGCCATACGTAGCGAACCGGTGTGTGCGGGCTTCCGATACCGGAAAGCTTCGTTCCTGCATAATAGAACGGGTTTGCCTCGCTTAAGATCAGCTTTCTTGTGTTGTCAGCCACTTCCTGGCTTTCCGGCTCGTAGCCGAGATAGCTCATAGCCAGAAGACTCGGTACATTGGCATCGTCCATCAGATTATACTGGCCAAAGCCGTCTACCTCGTAAGCATAAACATCGCCAAGTCCCCAGATATGGGTGGTACCGTAAGTCTCAATGGCCTGTTTTACGGTCTTTGCCATCTCTTCTGCTTTCTTCGCAATCTCCTCTTTTCCGCCGACGAAATCTGCGATCTCCTTCAGATAATTCAGAACGACAACCGCAAACATGTTGGACGGAATCAGATAACCGTAACGGCAGGAATCATCGCTTGGACGGAAGCCGGACCAGATCAGGCCGATGCCGGATTTTACCTGCGCACCTTTTCCATCGCGGGAAAGCGTATCGGTGTAGGAGCAGTTTTTACGGATGAAGCTGTACGGGGATTTCTCCTCGTGGTTCATTTCAGTCTCAAATACAGTCAGGATTTTGTCAACACCTTCCCAGAAAACCTCGTCAAACTGATCCGTTCTTCCGGTGTTCTTCCAGAACAGATAGGAGAACTGCAGCGGATAGCAGAGAGAATCGATCTCATACTTTCTCTCCCAGATCCACGGTCCCATATCGGTCTCGTCCTTCTCCCAGCAGTTGCCGTTCGGTCCTTCGTTGAATGCGTTTGCGTATGGATCAATGTTGATGCACATAAACGGGCGGCGGATCAGGCCTGCGATCAGGTCAGCCAGCTCCGGGTCGTTCTGCGCCGGAACAAGGTACGGGCGCAGCTGTGCTACCGAGTCACGCAGCCACATGGCCGGGATATCTCCGGTGATGACGTAGGTGCTGCCGTCCTCCATTTTCTTTACGGTTGTGTCGAGGGTATTGGAGTAGCATCGTTCAAACATATCAACGATTTCCGGCTCGTCTTTCAGTTTTTCTCTCAGGCTTAAAATCAGCTCCTGAATGGACTTTGGTAAGGTCTCTTTCATTCTTTTTTCATCCTTTCGCTCAATTTTTCTCATTTCCCGTTATTCTACAACAGGGCATCTCCGCAATCGAAAATGCCCTGTTGTAGTTCTTATAAAATTAATGTATCAGACTTATTTCTGTGCGTCAATCTGTTTCTGAGCTTCTTCGCGGATGGTCTCCCAGCCTGCGGTCTCAAGCTCTGCATCGATTGTTTTTACAAGCTCTCTCGGATCCTGTGCGCCGGTGAATAACTCAGAATAGTATTTCTCATATACGGCACGGCAGTTTGCAAGCTCTGTTTCGATGTTGGAGGTATCCAGGTTGAATCCAAGCATCTCAGACGGAGTTGCTTTCTCGTTCAGCTCTTCTACTTCATCCCACTGGTTGAAGTCAACATCGTCTGTCTGAGTTACGTTGAAGAAAGTACCCTGGGTATATCCGGCCATACCCCAGTCAGTGGTCAGGCGGTGTACCTTATTGTCATCGGTGTACTCGAAGTCTTTTCCTTCTGCTCCATAGTAGAACCAGTCACGTACTTTGGAATCCGTATTTACCAGGTTCAGAAGCTGAAGTGCTTTGTCCGGGTGCTTGCATCCGGAGTAAATACCATTGATGGAACCACGTACAGTTGTGTTGGAAACGACTGTGTTGCCATACTGTACTGCTGAACAATTGGCGATACCATTGTTCGGACCCCATGTTGTTTTTGCAGCGCCGCTCCATCCCTGTGCAACAAAGAACATTGCGTATTTGCTGGAATCATCTGCTGTCGGAGCGTCTCCGTTGATGATGCCCTCCTGATACATTTTACGAACGATATCCAGGTTGGAAAGGATTTCTTCGTCATCCAGCGGATTGACAACGGTCTTGCTGTCATCGCCGTATTTAACGCCGATTGCCGGAAGTCCGGAGCTTAAATCATCGTAGTTCAGGTTCAGCAGGAAGTTTGCACCATTTTTGGACATGAAGTACGGAGATCCGCCTTCGCCCTCTTTTACTGTCTTCAGAGCATCGTACAGAGTATTGAAATCTGTTACAGAATTTACATCAATGTTATATTTGTCTGCAATATCCTGATCCCATACAAAGTACTCGGAAAGGGAGCTGTCTTTGTAGGTCGGTACGCCGTAGATTTTTCCATTTACTTCTACTGCTTTCCAGTAATCTTCCGGAATCATGTCATACAGCTCGGAAGCGTTGTCTTTGAGCAGATCTGTAATGTCCATCAGTGCGCCGGTGTTCACCTCAGAAGAGTAACGGTTCTGGTCGGTGAACAGGATATCGAAATACTCGCCGGAGTTTGTGATAACGCTTCTTCTGTTATCCCAGTCACCCCACGGAACGATTTCCATGTCTACATTAACGCCGATTTTCTCCTCCAGATATGGGTTGATCTGTGCAAGCCACTCATCATAATCCTTCGGCATTCCGTTACCAACCTGAATCCATTTCAGTGTAACAACTTCATCTTTTGCATCACTCTTTGAAGAGCTGCTGCTTCCGTTGCTGCTTCCGCAGCCTGCCAGCATGCCACCGGCCATAACAGCAGAAAGTGCAAGAGCTAAAAACTGTTTCTTTTTCATTGTAGCATCCTCCTGATATAAAATATAGAATGTTGAAATTATCCTTAACCGAAGCCTTTTGCTTCAGTATGAGATCCATAAAGGTAAATGGTCGATCAGCCTTTTACCGCACCGACCGTCAGACCGGAAATGAAGTATTTCTGGAAGAACGGATAGCAGCATGCGATCGGGATGATGATGATGATTGCCATCGCCATACGGGCGCCCTCTTTTGGCATCGAGTTCATGTACTGTGCCGTGGTAACGCCAAGAGACGGGTTGTTTGCCATCACCTCAATATTTCTCTGTACGTGATCCAGCAGAGCCTGCAGGGAATACAGCTTGGTATCGCTGATGTACAGGGAAGACTGGAACCAGTCGTTCCAGTAACCGAAGGTGAGGAACAGGGCGATCGTTGCCATCAGCGGTTTCGACAGCGGCAGGGCGATCTTTCCGAAAATCTGGAACTGGGTTGCTCCGTCGATCTGTGCCGACTCAATGATGGATTCCGGAATGTTGGTCTTGAAGAACGTTTTACAGATAACAACGTTGAACGAAGAAACACAAAGCGGAAGGATCAGCGCCCAGATACTGTTTTTCAGGTTGAGGAACTGTGTGTTAACTACATAAGAAGAAATCATACCACCATTGAAGATCATTGGAATAAAAACGACCATGGTGAAGAATCCGTTCAGTTTGTAGGTGCTTCTGGAAAGAACGTAACCCATCAGCATCGTAAGGGCAACTCCGATTACCGTACCGATAACCGTTACCGCAACGGAAACGCCAAGTGCAGTCACAATCATCTGTCCTTCCCGAAGAAGGAATTTGTAGGAATCCAGCGAGTATGCACTCGGGATAAACTGGTAGCCATTCATCTTGATCGAATGCTCGGAAGAAATCGAGATCATGAAGATGAATACCACCGGGATAATGCAGGCCAGGGCAAGGATCACAAAAATAACATTGAAAATTGCATTTGTAGATCCCTGGATCTGATTTAAATGTGAAGAGGAAGCCAGATCAAGATCTTTTTTCTTTTTTGCCATTTTTGTACCTCCTTAAATAATCGCGCTGTCTTCATCAATCTTCTTCACAATGGCATTGGCAAGAAGGATGGTGATGCAGCATGCAACAGACTGGAAGAATGTTGCCGCAGAAGTCATTCCGATCGGAGTGGAAGACTGCAGTGCGTTGTATACATATGTGTCGATAGTTGCTGTCGTTTTGAAGATCGAACCGCTTGCTCCCTGAGAAAGCTGGAAGAACAGTCCGAAGTCGGAGTAGAAGACCTTTCCGACATTCAGGATGAACATCATGATGATGACACTCTTTAAGCAAGGCAGGGTAATGTGCCATACCTGCTGTCTCTTATTGGCGCCGTCCATAACGGCTGCCTCGTACAGTGTGGTATCAATACCGGAAATGCTGGACAGGTAGATAACCATGTTGTATCCGGTAGATTTCCACAGATACATGAAGATCAGGATAAATGGCCATACACCGGCACTCATGTACCACTGAATCGGTTCCTTGCCTGCATTTCTCATTATACTGTTGATCAGACCGTTGTCCTGGTTCAGGAATGCATCCAGGAAGTAGGAAGCTACAACCCATGACATGAAATATGGGAAGAACATCATCGTCTGATATACCTTCGACGCTCTTTTGTTGTGCAGCAGGCTGATCATGATAGCCAGTCCTACGGAAAATACCATACCAAGAACGATAAATGCAAGGTTATACAGGATTGTGTTTCTCAGGATGACGAACAGGTCGTTGGATCTGATCAGGAACGAAAAGTTTTTGAAGCCGGCCCAGTCACTGTGGAGCAGGTTATAAATGAAACTCTTTCCGCCGGTGATTTTGTAATTCTTGAACGCAATGATCAGACCGAACATAGGCAGGAAGCAGAACAGAATATACCAGATGGTGGTCGGCAGCGCCATGACGGTCAGCTCCGTGTCATTCTTGGTCCAGCGTCCTTTTTTCTTTTTGCTTGGTTTACTCAAGATTTTTTCCTCCTTCTCCCGATTGCTCGGGCTTATCACTTGATCCGTTTATCTTACAAACGGAATCCCGGTAAATAATCTTTCCGGGAATGCGGTATACCTCGCCGCTCTTTTTCTGCGGTTCATTCATATGTTTGATCATACGTTTTGCCGCAAGACGTGCAATCGCGTCGGTGTCAACCGCAACCGTGGTGAGCGACGGACTGCACAGCTGTGCATAAATGGAATCATCAAAACCGGTCACGGAAACATCCTCCGGTACGCAGATTCCACGCTCTTTTAATGTCTGCACTAATTTGAATGCGGTGGCATCGCAGTTACAGACAAATGCGGTGGGAAGCTTCTCCGGCATCAAAAGCGGAATGGCAATGCCTTCCTCGCTTCGGTCCGGGATTCTCCACTCATTTTTCGGGGAAATTCCCTCCTCCAGCATTCTCCGCAGATATCCGAGATATCGGTCGGAAATACTGGTTGTACTTCCTACGGTTCCGACAAATCCGATGTCTGTGTGACCCTGCTGGATCAGGTAATTGGTCAGCTCATAGGAGCTGTAAATATTCTCGGTGATGACGGAATCGGATTTGTGGGTTTGATCGTAGATGTCCACATACACCTTCGGGAGATCAATCTGTGCAATCTGCTCCCGGACACCCTTATCGAGAATACCAAGAAAGATCAGGCCGTCGAACAGCCCTCTGGTCTGTATCGTGTTCATGTCCGACGGGAGTGTTGCTGTTGTCGGAGAAATCATGATACTCGAGCAGGATGCTCTCTGCAGCTCGTAGATGATCCGCTCGTACATTGCCATATAAAATTTTCCTTCGTCTCCGGAGCTGAACCGCGGACTCATGATGATACCGACTTTTTTGCTCTTCCGTTTTCCGTAGTCCGGAAGGACATAACCGGATTCTCTCGCAAGCGCAAAAATCTTTTCTTTCAGTTCTTCTCCCACGCCGTCTTTTCCGTTCAGCGCCTTGGAAACTGTTACTTTACTGATGCCCAGCTTATCTGCCAGATCCTGCATGGATACTGATTTTCTCTCTGCCATGTTACCAACAGCCCCTCTATTTGTTTCTTAACTTGTGTTTAGATGTTAACATCTTTTAGAAAGATTGTCAATAGCCTTTTCGTTATTTTGTATATTAAAATTCTTATTTTCCAGTCCTAATTTGTATAGATCGAGGAGTATTCTTCTGTTTCTTTTGATTTTTTAGACAGAAAATCTGTGTTCTTGTGTTAAGTCACATAACATCTTAATATTAACGCAGTACTTTTTCGCCTGTTTTCATTTTTAACGAAAAAGCAGCGGAAAGTCTGACTTTTTCGTCTAATTGTCATACTCCCCGCTGTCTTTTTTCATCTTCTGCTGTTTTTCATACTACCGCCAGACAGCCATGGCCTCATTGCCTGACACCGCCGTAAAACCGCGGAACAATGATTACCCGCAAATAAAAGTAACCACACCCTTGTCATTATCTGACAGGCTTTCCATATCTTTCTCTGCGGTTCCCTGCTCCACAATCTCCACTCCATAACGGAACTCACTGAATCCGGACAGGTCCATCTTGAAGTTTGTTTCCCATGTGTTATTCATAATCCAGCTGTAAACCAGCCGTTTATTATTCTCCTCTTTGTTATCGCACAGAAGGATTGGGTGGGATTCCATCTCCCCCATGTAAAGTAACGGTGTGTCAAAAGTATTAACCAGAATCGTCTGATCTTTTGTCCGGTAAACGAGCCCTTCATCCGCAATATAGTATTCCATATTGGTGCCAGGAAGCTGATCAATACCAGGGCGCATGGTAACACCTCCGTTCTGGATCATCACTTCCGCATCCGGAAGATTTAACGATAACGGAAGGTACAGGCTTTCGATATCCTCGCTTAATGTTTTGGCTACCCGGTAAGAAAACTCAATTTTCGGAAGATGACGGTACATTTTGATCACAATACTGCTGTGATACGTTCCCTCCAGGGTAAAGATCAGTTCTACTTTGGTAAACACCGGTCCGTGATCCAGAATTTTCACATCCGTAAGGTCACCCTGATACTGCTCTGCGTGAAGTCCGCGGATATTTCTTCCGATCAGACTGCGTTCCGCATAAACCCCCTTCCGTATTTCGGTGCGTTCATAAACCGGCGTGAAGAACGTTTCCAGACCGGATTTGCACATTTCAACCTCTGCTTTTTTATTGTAAAAGGAGGTAATACCCTCTCCGACTTTCCATTTGATCTGAAAGAAATCGTTTTCCAGACCGTAAGGCAGTTTGTAACTTTCCGGATCGTACGTGTTCACAATATCGCGCACCCGCTCTGCGCCTACCCAGGCAGTTCTGGTGAACAGGGTCTGGGACGGAGCCAGCTGCTCTTCGTACGTGAACGTTTTCTCTTCCATTGGCTCAAATTCTGCCAGAAAACTTATCAGGACTCCGCGCGGATGAGCAGACAGCTGCACCTCCATCTCCTGTTTTGTTTTGTCATCGGTTACTTTAACTGCAGAAAGACTTAAGGTTTCTACGTAAAATTCTACCGGAAATACTCTCTTTTGATGGCTTGTGGAGACCGCCTTCACTTTACCGGACAGATTATAATAGCGCAGAATATCACCCAGTTTATGGCACTGCTCATTTTTACGCATCGCTGCTGCCTCATGTGCTTTGGATGCATAACTGTTTTTCCGCATATCCAGATTTGTCACCATGGTATCGTACGGATTCGTTACCGTAGCAGAATGACCCCAGGTGTGCTCTGCATATAAAAGAGAATTATCGCCATATGCCTGAATCAGTTCTTCGTTATGTACCCCTGTTTTTTCTTCCAGTCGGTCGCAGATATGGTTCAGTCGTACGGCCTCTTTGTAATGTTTCACCGCATATGGTGTACTTCCAACGCCATTGCCCCACCAGTCATTGATGGCACCTCGATACACCGGTGCATCCTGCACTTTATCCCGGATCTTGTCATACAATTCCTGAAGCGTCACCATATGCATGGTGACTTCTTCGCCATATTTTTCATTAAACAGCGCAACCGTATCTGCAATGGCCGGGTTGATCGGCGCATTATCCGAAAAAACGCCGGAAACACTGGTGATATAGAAATCGTACGGATAACCGTTTTCTTCATATTCCTTTATGCTCGCAGCCAGATTCGTGTGCAGATTTTCCAGAAGTCCTGTCACATCACCATTCTTTTTGCCGAAGTAGTTTTCCGTCATAAAATTAACATTTTTGTTCAGAACAATGCCGAGGGCATTTCCCAGGTTATAATGCTCACCATTCCATACCAGCAGACGCTGTCCGTTCTCATTTTCCCAGAAATACGGTTTCTGGTTCTGATACAGCGGATACATGCCGTGATGGGTATGGATATTGGTATACAAAAATTCTACTCCGTTTTCGATCAGGGCATCGCGCTGTCCCATGGAGATACCATTAATATCTGCAATCATGGCTGTTTTGATCTGGATTCCTTTTTCGCCGCAGATTTCCTGCATCGTATGGATTTTTTCTTTCAGATATTTGCAGTCGGCAAGATCATTAAAGTTCAGATAATTGGCAGACAGACCGATGTTTCCTTTTTTTACCAGATCGAAAAACTTTTCTTTTTCTTCCTCCGTTGCCATTTTGAAAAACTGCTCCACGCAGTACCATGTCTCACAGTTCCATTTCAGATCTTTCTGGGTTGTGTTGTTTTTGATTCCATTTTCAATCAGTTCGACCGCCCTGCGGATGTTGTTTGCCTGATTGTAGATAACCTGCTCCTGCAGATCGGTGTAACCCACGTCAGTGTGGGAATGATGTACGATGTAGACTTCTCTGATTTTGTGTGTCATGATAATTTCTCCTTTTCCTGTTCTATGTTGTTCAAAATTTTTATCTCTCTTTACCCCACAGATGCTACCAGCATTTTAATCATTTCGCCCTCTTCCGGTACAATCCGGTATGTTCCGACCGCTGCCGGAACGATGGCGGTTTCTGCGTAATGTACCGTGAACGGTGCAAAGCTGCCATCCATGCTCTCGATGCGGACACTTCGTCCCTCCACGAGATTCATCACATGAACCGTGTCATCCATCGAGACGGTGTGCGGCCCGGAAAGTGTATAGCGGATTGTGTCGATAAACTCGCGGCTGTGCAGTCCGGTGCGCTCTACTTCACAGTTTTCTGTTTTTTCCAGCGTTCTGGTCTGGCCGACAATATTGTCGTACACCCATTTGGTATCGCGGTTCCACTGGATATTTTTCATACCGTGGTCGAGATGGATCGGACGCGGCAGTCCATCCATGCCAAGGCGGCCCCAGTCCCAGAGTTTGAAGGTAAAGATATACGGTGTCGCACTGATTTCCAGCACCATCGTGTTTTTTCCGGAACAGTGCACCGTTCCTGCCGGGATCAGCACATGATCGTGTTTTTTGACCGGAATTTTGTTGACATATTTTTCCGCAGGGAAAAGTTCTTCTCCTTTTTCTGCTGCACGAAGTTCCCGCCCCATCTCTTTTTTATCCACACCTTCTTTGAGGCCGAGGTATACATACGTTTCCTCATCTTCATCGGCATCCAGAAGATAGTAGCTCTCATCCTGCGTATACGGCATGCCGAATTTTTCATAGATATATTCGGTCAGCGGATGTACCTGCAGGGAAAGGTTCTGACCGCCCATCGTATCCAGCAGGTCAAAACGGATCGGGAATTCTGCGCCGAACCGGCCGTGGACTCTTTCACCCAGCAGTTCATGCGGCGCATAGAAGACAAGATCCTGTGCCGGTACTTTTAAGACTTTTCCGCCGATTTCCAGATTCAGGCTGTTTTCCTCCGGAACTCCGTCAAAGCTCCACGCGAAATTTTCCTTCGATGCATCCAGACCAAAGTTTTCCTTCATCCACTGACCGCCCCATACGCCAGGGTCAAAATACGGCTCCATACGAAATGGCTTTCTGGCAAGCTGCTGCAGTGCGCCTCGGAAGGCATTTCCCGTTGTAAGAACCGGTGCATTTTCTTTCTCCGTATCCAGAAGATACGTGAATTTTTCATACCGCTCTTTTTTATAGCGGTCCGCCAGACGCCATTCAATGAAAAATCCCCGTTTATATTTCGTCAGGATCGGATCGTTGTAATTGGTACTGTGCCAGTTTGGCATGCCGCTCCGGTAGCGGAGCTGAACTTCCCAGCGGGTCAGATCACAGTAAACAAGAACATCTGCTTCGGCCAGAAGCTCTGTCGCTGTACCAACGATCACGATCAGACCACCGTTTGTATCTTTTTCTTCCATACATTCTGACACATATTCTGTCTCAATTGCTTTTTTCATGGTTTCCAGCTTTTCGCTCTCAAACCAGGTATCTATTGCTTTATGACACATGATACCGAAAACACGGTCATCGGTGATGTAATCGTTAAATTCTCTTAACAGCGTTTCTTCGTCTTTGGCGCAGTCTTCGATATCAAAAATCCGGTCCGGCTGCAGCGCATTGGCCAGTTCCATTATTTCTTCTTTTCGTACACCCGGGTACAGATCAAAGGAAAGAATACAGGTTTTCTTTTCTTTCTGTTTTTCCTGAACCGCCCGTTTTAATTCTTCGATGATCTCCTTTTTTTCATCCCAGATTTCATTTTCGTATCCTGTGATCTTCATTTGCGGATGTAATTCGTAGTTTCCATATTTCTTTTTTAAATTCATTTGGATTCTTTTCCTTTTCTTA
>ULSL01034018.1_pt1 | contig 12943 bp, 10 predicted proteins | sample 1956321 | NCBI WGS metagenome assembly ULSL01 (sample SAMEA4835707, study PRJEB28245) | human gut metagenome | biome: gut microbiome; material: fecal sample | place: Denmark | collected 2008
AAAATACTCCTTGTCCACATGGGTAAATTCGAGCGGCTCCTCCTCTGCTTCCTGCGTCTCTTCTGCCGCCTTGCCTGGCACAGCATTTCCGCTTACGCCTGCCTCATTTTCGTCTCCGGTTCCGTTTTTATGATCTGCATCCCGGTCAGCATTCGCCTGCCCGCCGGTTTCCGATATATCCAGTCCGTTTTTTTGGGCTTCCGCAGATATTCCAGATTGACTGGAACCTTCGCCGTCTTCTTCCTGCAGCGCAGTTTCCTCCGTTATTCTGTCTTTTTGCACATCTGCAGCATCCATCGCCGCCGTCTGTACGCTCCTGTCACTCCACGGATAAACGCCCTGCTTTAAATCTATAAAAACAGACGCCAACGCAGGCTGCTTCCAGCTCGCCGGATTTTCTATTTCGCCGGATTTTACCCCATTAGCAACCCCGGCTCCCTCTATCACCAGTCCGCTGACAATCACTGCAGCCAACAGTGGACATTTTTTCCAAAAGCTCATATTTTCTCCATTCTGCAGGTGCTGTCGCGCCAATGAACCCGCACACAATCCTATCTTTTTTAAAAGTTCGCATACATGAACGGGTTGTTCGCTGCATTCGCCATCCGATATACGCTGTACCAGAAAACAACAAACAGTGCAGCGACTACTATCACATTTTTCCTGTGTTTTTCACACCACCGGTAAACCTGCGGGATGCAAAGCAAAATGCCGCCGACAAGCTCCGGAATAAACAGTGTCAGTTCTTTTGCGAAATCCCCGGGATTGACTGCGCTGCCCACGCAAAAGAACGGGAACAGCCGTGCGAAATAAACGCCGATTTCCGGCAGGGTCGGAATTGCAAACACCATCCAGGTCAGTGGAATCACGAACAGTACATATACATGGGATAAAATTTTGCTCTTTTTCAGCCATTTTCCGATCCACAGCTTTTCTATCACGACCAGTAATCCCAAAATCATCCCCCACAGGATAAAATGCAGTCCGCCGCCATGCCAGAAGCCGGTCACCGCCCATACGAGCAATAGGTTGAATACCGTGCGCAGCGTTCCCTTCCGGTTGCCTCCCAGCGGGATATAGAGATAGTCCCGAAACCACGAGCCGAGCGTCATGTGCCAGCGACGGTAAAATTCGCTGACAGAGCGGGACGAATACGGCTGGTCAAAGTTTTTGATCGCCGGAAGTCCGATCATCCTGCCGATTCCGACTGCAATCAGGGAATACCCCGCGAAATCAAAATAGAGCTCCATCGAATAGGCTGCCGCGCCCAGCCATGCAAGCGGCGTCGAAATGCTTTCAAAGCCGATCGTCTGGATATCGTTCCACAAAAAGCCCAGCCGATCCGCCAGCAGCACCTTCATGCCCAGTCCGGCAATGATATATTTCAGCCCGTCTTCTGCCCTTGCCGCCTTCCAGACACCGAACTGCTGCGCCTGTTCCATCTCGCCATATCGCATAATCGGTCCCGAAACGATCTGCGGGAAACAACACAAATATGCGCCAAACCGGAGAAATGAACGCTCCGCGTGCCCGCTTCTGTACACATCAATCAAATAGGAAATGCTTTTAAACGTATAAAAACTAATTCCCACCGGAAGCAGCATATTTTCCTCGAACACATTGGAAAGCTTGAAAAAGATCAGAAGCGACGCGTTGCACAAAACGCTGACAGCCAGCCAGAATTTGCGCTTCTTGACAGTTTGGGGGCTGGCCGTGTTTCTATAGGGCTCCTCTTTCCTCTGATCTACGGTTTCCTCGAAAATCTGCAGTTCGCTCCAGTTTATGGTTTTCCTGCGAAGCCCCCTCACACCCGGATGCTCCTTTTTTCTATGAAGCCCCGACATTCTTTTGCCGTCTGCATCCGGCTCCGTCGCCAGACCGTACCCGAACAGCCAGTTGACAACCGACATTCCGAGCAAAATCAGCACATGCGCAGGATCCCCGAGCGCATACAAAATCAAGCTAAACGCAAACAGCACAAACATCCGAAACCACTTCGGAACCGCATAAAAAAGGATCAGGAAAAGCGGCAGATATCGAAACAGAAATTCCAGACTGCTGAATACTAAGGTATGCAAACTTTCTAAATTTCCGATTTCAATTCCTGACATTTTTCCTGATCCCGTCCTTTATTTTCTGACTGGACGCCTTATTTACCCTTTACAATCGCAAGGGTATGTCTGGCGATCTCCAGTTCTTCATTTGTCGGAATCACGAGCACTTTGGTCTTTGCAGATGGCGTCGAAACGATTCTCTCCTTGCCGCGGATATTGTTGGCTTCCTTATCCAGCTCTACGCCAAGATGTTCCAGATACGGGCTGCAGATCAGCTCACGGATAACCGGGCTGTTTTCGCCGATTCCCGCTGTAAAGCAGATCGCATCCGCACCATTTAATTCTGCCGCATATGCACCGATATATTTTGCAACCCGAAGGACAAACGCTTTGATCGCCCTTGTCGCAGCCGGATTATTTCCTTCCAGATAAGCGTCTTCCAGATCTCTGAAATCAGAGGAAAAACCATCTGAAAGTCCAAGCACACCGGATTCCTTGTTCAAAATTCTCACTACTTCGTGGATGTTCTTACCATCCTTACCTGCCATCATTTCCAGTACACCCGGATCTACATCACCGCTTCTGGTGCCCATAATCAGACCTTCCAGCGGAGTCAGCCCCATGGAGGTATCTATACATCTGCCGTCCTTGATCGCAGATACGGACGCACCGTTTCCAAGGTGGCAGATAATCAGTTTTAACGATTCATACGGCTTGCCCAGGATATCCGCCGCACGTCTGGAAACGTACTGGTGGCTCGTGCCGTGGAAACCGTATCTTCTGATTCCAAACTGTTTGTAATAACGGTAAGGAATCGCATATAAATAAGCCTCTTCATCCATCGTCTGATGAAAGGCAGTATCAAATACCGCTACCTGAGGAACACCTGGCAGCAGTAACTCACAATCTTCAATTCCCTGCAGGTTCGCCGGATTATGAAGAGGCGCCAGTACGGTACATTCCATAATTGCTTCTTTTACCTGCGGTGTGATCAGGGTTGCTTCTGAAAAATGCTCGCCGCCGTGTACAACACGGTGTCCGACTGCACCGATCTCGGACAGTTCTTTTACCGCGCCGTCTTCCGGATTCGTCAGTGTCTGCAGCATCAGACGGACAGCATCCTTATGATCTGCCATCGGAGCGTCCCATTTACGCTTTTCATGACCGGTCAGTGTGTAGCTGATCCGGCTGCCAGCGATACCAATTCTCTCACATAATCCTTTCGCTGTCAATTCTTCTGTTTCCGAATCGATTAACTGGAATTTCAGCGAAGAACTTCCGCAATTTATGACAAGAATTTTCATTTTTGTATACCCCCGTTCGTGTTATTTGAATCTCACCTCTCCATAATAACAAAAACCATCCCAATTTACAACTAAAACCGAGACGGTTTGCACAATTTTATTCCCAGCAGACTGTTAGACTCACGGGCTCGCACCGGCACACTTTACTTCCTGCTGCGCAGGCTGCCCGTTCGTTCATGATGCAAAAAACAAATGCCGCCCTATACGGACGGCATTTATTTTTCTATTGTATCAATTATGTCGTGAGCATAGCTCACTCGGCAACTTCGCCGTTCTTCAATCATGCAAGCATGCTGACTCACTTGCGCGCGTTACATGAGCTGTGCCTGAACAGCAGTTAATGCTACTACTCCGACGATGTCTTCCCAGGAACAGCCTCTGGACAGGTCGTTTACAGGCTTTGCGATACCCTGCAGCATTGGCCCATAGGCTTCCGCCTTTGCCAGTCTCTGTACCAGCTTGTAGCCGATATTGCCGCAGTCCAGGTTCGGGAAGATCAGAACGTTTGCCTTACCTGCAACTTCGCTGCCGGGCGCTTTGGATTTTGCAACAGAGGGCACAATCGCTGCGTCAGTCTGCAGTTCGCCGTCCAATGTCAGTCCGGGATACTGTTCGTGTGCAATTTCTACCGCTTTTACAACCTTATCTACCAGAGGATGCTTTGCGCTTCCCTTGGTGGAATGGGACAGCATCGCGATAATCGGTTTTGCGCCGACAAGGGTCTTAAAGCTCTTTGCACTGGTGTCTGCAATCGCTGCAAGCTCTTCAGCGGTCGGATCCTGATTCAGGCCACAATCTGCAAACAGGAACGTACCGTGCTCGCCGTATTCACAGTTGGGTACATCCAGAATAAAGAAACCGGATACCAGCTTTACACCGGGTGCGGTCTTTAAAATCTGCAGCGCCGGACGCAGGGTATCTGCGGTTGCATGGCATGCACCCGCCACCATTCCGTCTGCATCATTTGCTTTTACCATGATAACACCAAAGGTCATGTTATCGGTCAGCAGAATCTGACGTGCCTTTTCGGGCGTCATTCCCTTATGCTTTCTCGTTTCATATAATAACTGAACGTATTCGTCCAACTTCTCACATTTCGTAGGATCGATCACGCGCACACCGGTCAGATCAACTTCCAGCCATCCTGCACCATCCATGATCTTTTCTTCATTGCCAACCATAATAATGTTGGCAATCCCCTCTTCGATAATATGGGATGCTGCGATCAGCGTTCTCTTGTCATTCGTCTCCGGAAGTACGATCGTCTTTCTGTCCGATCTGGCTTTTTCTTTGATGATGTCAATATAAGACATTCTGCTTCTCCTTTCATTTTCTGATTTTCACGTTTTCGTTCTCGATGTCTGATAGATAAATTATAACATTTTCCCCATTCGAGACAAGGCAAATTTCTCAAATCTTTGTATAAAATGAAGGACACAGTTCACTCGTAGATCTCCACAAGCAGATTTCATGCTTGCATGAAAAGATGCTTATAGAGCTCTACGAAGGGAGCGCCATTTCATGAGCAAAAAGGAGCCGCGCAGCAGCGAAAAAGCTACGAAGCTGCGTTTTTTGCGAATGATGTGACGCGGGCGAACTGGGCAAACCAGCTTCGGACATAAAAAAACTGCCGTCGGCAAAACCTGCCGACAGCAGTTTTTCATGTTTCTTATAAAAGTTTGTGCAGCTTACATCATACCCATGCCGCCTGCACCGCCGGCGGGCATTGCAGGAGTGTCTTCCTTAATGCTTGCAACAACGGATTCGGTTGTCAGCAGTGTGCTTGCAACGCTGGTTGCGTTCTGCAGAGCGCTTCTGGTAACCTTTGCAGGGTCCAGAATACCTGCGTCGATCATATTTACATAAGTCTCATTCAGGGCATCGAAACCGAAGCCGATCGGGGACTCTTTTACCTTGTTGATGATAACGCTGCCTTCCAGGCCTGCGTTTGCTGCGATATAGTACAGAGGAGCTTCCAGAGCCTTCAGTACAATCTTCGCACCGGTCTTCTCATCGCCTTCCAGTGTATTTGCCAGAGCTTCTACATCCTTTGCAGCGTGGATATATGCAGAACCGCCGCCTGCGATGATACCTTCTTCTACTGCTGCACGGGTAGCTGCCAGAGCGTCTTCCATACGCAGTTTTGCTTCTTTCATCTCGGTTTCCGTTGCAGCGCCGACACGGATCACTGCTACGCCGCCAGCCAGCTTGGCAAGTCTCTCCTGCAGCTTTTCTCTGTCGAAATCAGAAGTGGTCTCTTCGATCTGCTTCTTGATCTGTGCAACTCTCGCTGCGATTGCAGCCTTGTCGCCTTCCCCGTCAACAATGATGGTGTTCTCTTTCTGAACCTTAACAGATTTTGCACGGCCGAGCATATCCATTGTGGTTTCTTTTAATTCCAGGCCGAGTTCGGAGCTGATCACCTGTCCGCCGGTCAGGATTGCAATATCCTCCAGCATAGCCTTTCTTCTGTCGCCATAGCCAGGAGCTTTAACAGCTACTACATTGAAAGTGCCGCGCAGCTTGTTGACGATCAGAGTGGTCAGAGCCTCGCCCTCTACATCCTCAGCGATGATCAGCAGCTTTGCGCCGGACTGAACGATCTGCTCCAGTAAAGGCAGGATCTCCTGAATGTTAGAAATCTTCTTATCGGTAATCAGGATATACGGATTGTCCAGAACTGCTTCCATCTTATCCATATCAGTAGCCATGTATGCAGAGATGTAACCTCTGTCAAACTGCATACCTTCTACCAGATCCAGCTCTGTCTTCATGGTCTTGCTTTCCTCGATGGTGATAACGCCATCGTTGGAAACCTTTTCCATCGCATCTGCAACCATCTGACCAACTTCATCGCTTGCTGCAGAAATCGCTGCAACTCTTGCAATGTGGTTCTTACCGTTGACCTTCTGGCTCATCTTCTGAATGGAATCTACGGCACACTCGGTTGCCTTCTGCATACCTTTTCTTAAAATGATCGGATTTGCACCTGCTGCCAGGTTGCTCATGCCAGCGCCGATCATTGCCTGTGCCAGAACAGTTGCGGTTGTGGTGCCGTCACCTGCAACATCATTGGTCTTTGTTGCAACTTCTTTTACCAGCTGTGCACCCATGTTCTCGAATGCATCTTCCAGCTCGATCTCTTTTGCGATGGTCACACCATCGTTGGTGATCAGCGGAGCGCCGTAGGATTTATCCAGTGCCACGTTACGTCCTTTGGGTCCAAGGGTTACTCTGACGGTATTTGCCAGCTTATCAACGCCGGCTTCCAGTGCTGCACGCGCTTCTGCGCCGTATTTAATTTCCTTTGCCATAATAAATCAGCCTCCTAATTCAAGTTTAAACTTACGCTTCGATTACTGCCAGAATGTCTGACTGTTTTACAACGATATATTCTTCGTCATCCAGTTTCACATCAGTACCTGCATACTTGGAGTAAATGACCTGATCGCCAACCTTAACTTCCATTTTCACTTCTTTGCCGTCTACCACTCCGCCGGGGCCAACTGCAATGACTTCTGCCTGCTGGGGTTTCTCTTTATTCTGTCCGGGAAGAACGATTCCGGATTTGGTTGTCTCTTCTGCAACCAGCTGCTTTAATACAACTCTGTCACCTAACGGTACTAACTTCATGATAACTGCCTCCTTATATGAAAATTCATACTTTCGTATTTACTGTTAGCACTCATTTGTCCTGAGTGCTAAACACTATATGTATATTATGTTTCTTCGGTCGATTATGCAACACAGCTGAGCGCCGTTCATGTTCTATTTTCTTTTATTTTCTTTTATTTTCTCGTTATTTCTTTCATTTTCATATCAGGTTTATGAAAGTAGAATTTCATACTTTTTTTAGAATTTCACTCTGCCGCAGCAGAATCCCCACAGAGTGTTTTGCATCGTATGGGCAATTTCATTTCTTATACGCAAAAAATCTATACACAAAAAGGCACATGCAAAAGCTGTTACCCTTTTCCATGCGCCCTGTGTTTTCCATTCCTGACAACAGAAAGATCGTAGAACATGCATTCTATTGTTTCAGATTTCGAAAGCTGCTTCCCCTATAAAGAAGCTGCAGCCTACCGATAAACCAGCCTGTCCAATATCGCCAGAACTTATACTCTGGACAGATATTCACCGGTTCTGGTGTCGATCTTGATGACATCGCCTTCGTTTACGAACAGCGGTACATAAACCTGTGCGCCGGTCTCAACGGTAGCAGGCTTATTTGCGCCAGTAGCGGTATCGCCCTTGAAGCCAGGCTCGGTCTCAGTAATTGCCAGCTCTACGAACAGAGGGGGCTCCACTGCGAATACGCTGCCGTTATGAGAACAGATCTTGCAGACTTCATTCTCTTTTACGAACTTCAGAGCATCGCCGATTGCATCCTGGTTCAGAGAGATCTGGTCATAGGTTTCCATATCCATGAAAGTATACAGATCGCCGTCGTTGTACAGGTACTGCATATCTCTTCTCTCGATACGGGCAGTAGGACATTTCTCAGTAGGACGGAAAGTCTTCTCAACAACACCGCCGCTCTTAATATTCTTTAACTTGGTTCTAACGAAAGCAGCGCCTTTACCAGGTTTAACGTGCTGGAACTCAATAATCTGATAAATATTGCCCTCAAACTCAATGGTAACGCCGTTTCTGAAATCACCTGCAGAAATCATATAAAATCTTCCTCCTAAATAATCACGGTTTCAATACTATACAAGTGTATCCTAAAAAACCTCATATTTCAACTGTTTTTTTCAGAAATTGCAGGAGTAATCTCCGCTTCTTCCCCGGCAAGCTCCAGTTCAAACCAGAACCTAACGCCGTTTTCGTAATTGATTACGCCGTATTTCTGGTTCATCGACTCCATAATTGCCTTGACGATCGACAGTCCGATACCGCTTCCGCCGTATTCCCTCGTTCTCGCCTTGTCCACCTTGTAAAACTTCTCCCACAGATGCGGCAGGGAATCCTCCGGGATCGGCATACCGGTATTGAACACCGAAACTCTGGCATGTCCGTCCATTTCCTCGATCTTTACCTCGATAACCTTTTCTTTTTCGCAATGGTTGACTGCATTGGAAAAATAGTTCATCAGGACTTCTTCGATCTTGAATTCATCGCCCCAGACATAGATCTCCTTCGTCTGATCCATATGGACGGAAATGCCGTTCTGCTTCGCAAGAAGATCTGCGGACTGCAGATAATTGTGCACAAGTGCCGTGATATCAAAGCGCTCCATCGAAACAACGTCGTTGCCGGATTCGAGCTGGTTGAGCGTCAGAAGCTTTTTGACCATGTTGTTCATCTTCGCCGCTTCGTCCACAATGACGTCGCAGTAAAATTTCCGGCTCTCCGGATCGGAATTGACGTCCTCCAAAAGTCCCTCCGCATAGCCCTGGATCAGTGCGATCGGCGTTTTTAACTCATGGGAAACGTTCGACAGAAACTCCCGACGCATCTGGTCGATCTCTTCTTTTTTCTGGATGTCCTTTTTTAATTCATTGTTCGCCGTTTTCAACTCTGAAATCGTATGCTCCAGCGTATCGGAAAGCTGATTGATATTCTCGCCGAGAATGCCGATTTCGTTTTTGCTGTTTCCGCTGTAACGGGCTTCAAAATCCAGATGGCACATCCGTTCCGAAATGTCCGCCAGCTGCAGAATCGGCGTCGTCACCCTGCGGGAAACAATCCAGATCACAATACCGCTGATAATTGCTGAGAAAATACCGACGCTTGCAAGGAACGTATTCGCAATTTTCGCGCTGTCCCGGATTCCTTCCAGCGCACTTCTTACTATAAAAAAGTATCCGCCCGTCAGAATGCCCCAGCTTTCTATATATTCCATTTGCGCCCGACTGTCTGAAACGCGTGCGACAATATAATTATTGCCGTTTTCCATAATCTCGTACTTCTCGCCGCTTAGTGCAAACAGATGCTGTAAAAGCTGCTGCTTCAAAAATTCAGAACCGCCGCCGGAGTCCGCAACCACTTCGGAATTCGCATTAAGCACGAGCAGAGACAAATTATACTTCGAGCACTGCTGCTGGAGAGAAAGCTGATATTCGTCCGTATCAATCTCGCCGTTTGCAACCGCCTCTCCCAGTTCCTCATACATCCGCATCAGAACTGCTTTTTTATTCGAGATATAATATTTCTGCAAAAAACCGCTGTTTAAAAACCAGCAAAGCAGAATCGTCCCCGCCATCAAACCGATAAAAATCCCTGCAAACTGTTTGCGAATGGACGTCCGCTTTGCGGTCTTTTTCTCTTTTTTATGCATCGAGCTTATACCCCATTCCCCAGATGGTCTTGATCAGTTCGCCTTTATCGCCCAGCTTGCTGCGCAGCTTTTTTACATGCGTGTCAATCGTACGGGCATCGCCGAAATAGTCATAATTCCATACGTTATTCAGTATCTTTTCTCTCGAAAGAGCGATTCCTCTGTTTTCCATAAAATAAGTCAGCAGTTCAAATTCCTTATAGCTTAAATCGACGCTTCTGCCGTCGATCTCCACCATATGCGCCGCTTTGTCCAGATGGATTCCTCCAACGTCCAATACCTCATTTTCCTGTGCGCTTTTACCGGTGCGGCGCAGAATCGCCTCTACTCTCGCTACCAGAATCTTCGGGCTGAACGGCTTGGAAATATATTCATCCACGCCCAGTTCAAAGCCCTGCAGCTCATCCTTTTCATCGCTTCTCGCCGTCAGCATGATAATCGGCACTTTGGAATAGGACCTGATCTCCCGGCATACCTGCCAGCCGTCCATCTTCGGCATCATCACATCCAGAATTATCAGCGCGATATCCTGATGGGCAAAAAAGACATCCAGTGCCTCGCTTCCGTCTCCTGCTTCCAGTACCTCAAAATTTTCTCTCTGTAAAAAGTCTTTTACCAGTTTGCGCATTCTGTTCTCATCGTCTACCACAAGAATCTTCTGTCTGTCCATATAGCCTCCTCATCTGCCGCAGCGCGGCAACTGTCATCACTCATCTATCCGCAGTGTAGCAGAAAAATATGTCAGAAATGTGAACTTGTGATGCCAGGGGCAAAAAGTCGGAAATCCGATGTAGGCTTGCTTACAGGAGGTTTCCTGATCTTTGTTCCGGTATCACCAAACCGCTTACAGCTGCTCCCGTTTCCCGGCAAAGAAATCTTCCACCCGCCGCATGACATACAGATACGCCGGAATCAGGAACAGATCTGCAAACAGCCATGCCAGCGGATTTGCAACGCACGCGCCCAGAAATCCGAACATCGGAACGAGCACGAAGCCTGCAATACTACGGGCGATCATTTCACTCACACCGGAGAAAATTGCCAGCGTGCTGAAGCCGATTCCCTGAATCAGGAAGCGGACATTGTTGACCAGAATCAGGAACGTATAGCTTCCGCTGTTGATAAGAAGCATCTGCTGAATCCGGTTCATCAGCTCCGGGTCTGTCCCGTCCACAAACAAAAGCGCCATATACTTACCGGCAGCTGCCAGGATACCGAATGCAATAAGTGCATACACGATTCCGTAAATATTTGCCATCCGAAGTCCTTCACGGATTCGTTTCGGCTTCTTCGCGCCCATATTCTGCCCTGCCCAGGTCGCCATCGTCGCACCCAGCGCATCAGACGGGCAGACGAAAAATCCGCTGATTCTCCCGAAGGCCGTAACCGCTGCAACCGCAGTGGAACCGAGCGTATTGACCGCGCTCTGCAAAATAACGCTGCCGATCGCCGTAACGGAATACTGCAATCCCATCGGAACACCCATTCCTGTCAGACGAAGCATCAGTTCCGGGTCAGCCTTTCCTTCTGTTCCCTGCATCCGCAGAATTTCGTATTTGCGGATCATATAGACCAGACAGCAGATACCGGAAATTGCCTGAGAAATCACGGTTGCCAGCGCTGCGCCCGCAACACCCATTTTCAGTACCAGAATGCAGAACAGATCGAGTACAATATTTAACAGCGCCGACATCACCAGAAAATAAACCGGTGTTTTGGAATCTCCCATCGCACGGATAATCGCTGAAGTCAGATTGTAGAGAATTGTCACAGGAATTCCCGCAAAAATGATGACGATATACATCCATGCATCGTCAATGATATTTTCCGGTGTCCGCATCCACTGCAGGATATTTCTGCACAGAAGCACCGTCACGATCGTGAGCACCACTGCAAAGATCACAGATACCCATGCACTGTTGGCTACACAGCGGCGCATTCCGCTCTCGTCCTTTGCTCCAAACCTCTGCGCAATCGGAATCGCAAACCCGTTGCAGATTCCCATACAGAACCCGATAATCAAAAAGTTGATCGAGCCGGTGGAACCTACCGCCGCCAGCTGATCCACGCCCAGAAACTTTCCAACGATCGCAGTATCCACCAGACTGTAAAACTGCTGGAATAAATTTCCCATTAAAAGAGGGATAGCAAATTCCAGAATCAGTCTTCCGGGCTTGCCTTCTGTCATATCCTTTACCATAAAAAATCCCCTTTCCTTTGTAAATTACTCTGTGTAGTATATACCACAGACAATTTCAAAAGCAATGGGGATTTTTGCATTTTACATGGAAAAAAATGATCCTTGTATTTTGTGGCACCAGACGGCGCTGCACATTAGATTACACGTCATGATCCGATCCGTTTCCAGACCTGTACCGCAAAATCGGCTGCCGCTGCCTCATCTGCCCGATCCGGATGCAGCATCGCCCGGTCGAAATTTCGGATCATAGCCTGAATCTGTTCGGTATTTTGTCCGCTCTTTGCCATTTCCTCGTAGCGTCTGCGCACCTGAATCGGCATCTTACCCTGGCAGAGAAATGCATCCATATATTCATTATCTTCCGGAATCCATGTCTTTACCCGGTCGATCACCTTCTGGTAATAGGCTGGATCGTTTCCCATCCCGCAGGTTCCGAACAGGGCGATCTTTTTGCCATGCAGACCTGAAAGCAGTTCTACTGTCTTTTCGTCACAGTCGCCTCGATCCACCCAAAAACCGACAAAATAAAGCTCTGCGTCCTTTTCCCGATATTCGTCAATATTTTTTAAGTCCTTGGAATCGCCAGGAATCGCCGCAAAAATCTGTGTTGCAAGCTTTCTGGTATTTCCTGTCTGACTGGAGTAAATCACAATTGTCTGCATAAAGTATCTCCTTTCTCAACAATAGAATGCACGCTCTGCAGCATTCTATTGTCATAAATGATATCCTGCCGGCATACCGCCGCAGCATAATCCCCCACCTCCACAGCAGAGGTTGCAGATCAGGTTTGCCAGACACAGCTTCCAGCAAAATCCGCTGCCGCCGGATACCGGCATTCCACCATACTGCGTCTGTCGTCCGGTATACCAACTGCCGCCGGACTCCATCCGCTGCCGCCAGCCTGCGTATTCTGCGTTCTGCGGTTCCATCTCCGTCGCCTTTTTCGCCTGTTCCAGCGCCGCCGCATTATTTCCAAGTCCCTGATTTGCGATGGAGCTGTAATAATACCACTGCGCGCTGTGCTGCGGAATATTGTTCAGCACATTCAACGCTTCTTTATAATGTCCACTGCTGATATAGTTAAGCGCAGCCCTGAAATAAACGG
>ULSL01008174.1_pt1 | contig 12894 bp, 8 predicted proteins | sample 1956321 | NCBI WGS metagenome assembly ULSL01 (sample SAMEA4835707, study PRJEB28245) | human gut metagenome | biome: gut microbiome; material: fecal sample | place: Denmark | collected 2008
TAGGATGGTGCATGCCTACACTATTGCTGAATAGTTACTGCTGGAGGAATAAAATCCTAAAAAAGACTAAAAGGAGGACAAGTTCCTCCTTTTTTCTTTGCCCAATCGAGAAATTTCAAGTACCTTTGCAACCGCTTTCGAAAGGAAGTCAACACGGGCAAGTCTCATACGGCTAGCTCCCTTCGAATCCCCCAGGACGGGAACGTAGCAAGGGTAGTAGGTTGTAGCAGCGCGATATGAACCGCTTGCCCACCCCGCCTCTTTAGCTCAGTTGGCCAGAGCACGTGATTTGTAATCTCGGGGTCGTTGGTTCGAATCCGACAAGAGGCTCAAACATCATCATTTCAATCAAGGCGTGTAACGAAGTAATTCGGCTGCACGCCTTTGTTTTTGTCCTATATTCACGAGTGTATGCCTCTACGGTGAACCGCTTCAGAGGGTGGCATCCATCTCAAGAGACAAAATGTGGTGGAGCAAATTACCCGGATGGATGAGGACCTATATAATAAGGAGAAAAAGATATGGAAAAGACGGACGAATACTTCATGCGGCTGGCGCTGAAAGAGGCCGAGATGGCACTATCAGAGAACGAAATCCCCATCGGAGCAGTCATCGTAGCCAATGGGAAAGTGATAGCGCGCGCGCACAACCAGACGGAGACGCTCCACGACGTGACAGCGCATGCGGAGATGCTCGCCATTACGGCCGCAGCCAACCAGCTGGGGGGCAAATATCTCTCGGGATGCACCCTCTATGTCACTGTAGAGCCCTGCGTGATGTGTGCGGGGGCTATTGGCTGGGCACAGCTCTCACGCATCGTCTATGGCTGTGGAGAAGAGAAACGGGGCTTCTCGCGCTTTGCGCCCCAAGCGCTGCATCCCAGGGCCACCATCACTGCGGGCGTGCTGGAAAACGACTGCAAGGCGGTCATGCAAGACTTCTTCAAACGGAAGCGGAAATAGACACAAGGAAAGCGTAGAAACGGTTAAGAAGCATCAAGGCGGAACCCCCATGGGATTCCGCCTTGATAGTATATAGCGAGGGACGAGTGATTATCTCACAACCGTCTTCTTGCCGTTGATGATATAGATACCCTTCGGGAGCTTGCCATTGCTGTTGACACGCTGTCCCTGGAGGTTATAGACCACCTTCTCAGCAGACTGCTGCTCCGGAGCCACCGTAGTGCCTTCGATACCGGCTGCAGTATTCAACTTATAGATACGGAGCGCGCTGGGGTTGCTGCTCACAACAGAGGTGAGGTAGTTCTGATCGTCGATGCTCAAGAGATGGTTGGCATAGTTGGCGGTGAAGCTGATAGAAGCCTCGCCATTGTTGATAGCCAGATCAAAACGACCGTTGGTGAGCGAAGAGGTCGTGGTCAGACCATCACGGCTGATAGCCAGATAACTATTGCCAACCTTGAGGGCCCAGCTAGTCGTGTTCTTACGAACAGTGAAAGCCTGGACGTCGCCATTGGCGATAACCAATCCGTCCTGGGCAACGTTGACGGCAGCCACCTTGCCAAGGCCATCACGGAAGGTCGTACCTACAGAGAGCGTATTGTTGCCATTGACGACAATCACAGAGTCACCCGTCGCCAACTCATCGACCGAACGAACGAGTGAGTAGTACTGACCTGTGGTGGGCTTATACTCACCATCGATGGTGCGCTGGCGGAAGTTGAAGGTCGCAGTACCGTCCTCGTGCAAGAGCACGCGATAGATCTCGCTGTCATCAAGGTTGACGCCAGAGTAGAGCGGGAAGCGCGTGATGTTATTCACATTGTTGCCGTAAAGCTGTGAAGAGTTGACGCTATAGTTGATCTCACTCTGATCGGCAGTTATACAGTGGCAGCGCTTCTTTTTCTTCTCATTGTTGAGGGTATTGAATTGCCACTGGTTACGGTTGTAAGCGATGTGGGTTTCCATCACACCACCGGGATTGTTGGTGAGGAACCAGTTGCCCGGCTGGCGGTTCTCGATGATGAAATACTCCGAGACGCTATAGGGGTTGTTGATACGGACGGCGAAACCAGTAGAAGAGGTGTTCGGATCGGTCAGCGTGACAGCCTGTTCGTCACTGATAGTCGGTATTTCCAGCCAGCCCAAATAACTCTTCTCATAGGCTGTGTAGCCCACGGGACGGTAGCCATTGCCAGCGTAGGGACCGCTATCCATGATAGAGTACATACCGAAGGCATTGTCGCCGCTATAGCTGTAGTTGGTCACATAGAGGTCGGGGAGACCCAAAGCGTGGCTGAACTCGTGGACGAGGGTACCGATACCATCCGTACGGTTCTGTGAATTGAGCTCGTTACCGACGAAATAGGAATTGAACTGGATACCATTGATGGTCTTCTCAAAGTCGTACTCATGCGGCCAAATGGTCTCAGGCGCACCGCCAGAGGCTTCGCCCTGACCAGCGTAGATGACAATAACGTTCTCCACCTTGCCTTCGGCATTGGTAAACTTAGAGAAATCGACACCCTGCTTAGCAGCGAGCTCCACAGCCTCGATGACCATATCCTCGGCACGGATGTCGCCACCGTTGCTGCCACCACGGTTAGCACCGTAGTAAGAACGATCCTTGCTCAAATTGACGGTTGCGACAACCTCGAAGTCAGGGTTGAACATACCGTAGCTATTCTGGACGAAATAGTCGCGGACCGAGCCAACACTACCATACAGGTCCGAATAACCTTCCTCGGTCATGATGCGCTGGTAGAGCTCAATAGTGGAATTTTCCTGGAGTTTGACATCTGCATAGTTGACCAAGATCACAGGGATCTTGGTATTACCAATACTTTTGACAGCGCCCAAGGCACTCGTACCATACTTACCTATACCATCAGCGGTAGAGGCATAGTGGACGCGGCGGGGACCCTCATTGCCTTCCCTCAAATCGAGAACCTCAGGAGAAGCGGCGTTAATGGTGCAGGTAGATAGGTAATCGATCTCTGCCTGTGTACGGTCAGCAATATCGTGAGCGACGATGCTGGTCGGGACAAACTTACCATCAACGACTGTGGCATAGCACAAATCGTAGTTGATATCGGGGTTGGAATACAGCACCTTCCCGTCGAGGGTGGTGTAATAAGCACAATAGCTTTCGCCATGCTTATAGACCTGGATGGTCGTACCATCACTTTGCTTCATCGTGTAAACCATACGCTTGGCGGGAACAGCATGTGCACCCAACGACATGGCCAACAACGAGAGAGAAAGTAAGCAAGCTTTTTTCATTCGTCAAAAAAATATTTTTCAATTGATTATTTATGGCGACAAAGTTAGTAAAAAAAATATTGCCAACAAAGAATGAGAGAAACAATTAATGTTAAAGGCTCTTTAGAAAATGCTTAGGGGTTGAAAATAGAGACGAAGACACAAGCAAGAAGGACACAGAGAAGGTTAAATAAGGCATATTAAGTGCGTTCGTGGATGAAGTTAACTTCGTAGGGCATTGAAGTTAACTTCATAAAAAGAGGGGAATTAAAGGCAAAAGAAGAGAAAAGAGCCTTTTGGACCGAAAAAAAGGAAAAGAGGTAAGTTGAAAAGAAAAAGGGCAACGGAGCGGGGAAGATAGATGAACAGGTTGAGAGATAATGTCAAAGAATTTTTAGTTAAATTATTGCTGAAATTGAAAGAGGTGCGACCTACACAGGCCGCACCTCTCAAAAAAGAAAGTGTGTATCTAAAAGTAAAAATTACTTCTGAAGCTTCTTCACACCATTCTGGATGACAATACCCTTGTAATCCTTGCCAACCTGCTGGCCAGCGAGGTTGAAGATGCGGTTGTCAGCAGGCTTCTCTGACTTAACAGTTACACCAGCGATACCAGTGGCAAGCGGAGTGAAGTGTGAGTTCACGTAGAACGGGGTAGCATAGCCCTGACCATTACCATCAATCTTAGAGAATCCACGATAGTAAACCTCGGGGAAGGCAACCTCACCATTGTTGTAAGTTCCGCCCTCAATAGTTTGCATATCAAAGTCGGGAGTAATGATATTTCTACTGTTATCTTTTGGATCTGGCTTGACAACAACACCACGGAGCAAAATGTACTTGCCGAAGGTTGCTTGATCTTCCTCATTGGAAATATAAAGGAGAGGCTGACCAGTAGCCATGGTAGCATTCTCACCATCAACATCGATGGAAAGCTTGCAACCAGCACCAGTACCAGTCAAGAAGTGGTTATAGACGTCAACAACACCATCAGCAGCGGCACTATAGTCAATCCATACAGGCTGCTCAAAATCAACCCAATCAGACTTCACAGTATAAGAACCAGTATGAATAGCATTGGCGTGACCAATCGTCGGACCAATATTGCGCATCACATAAGCGTTCTTATAGGTACCTTCTGCAACGATAGCGTAGTAACCCTGGATCGTATCATTCGGAGTAAGAAGACCCGTGGCGGGATCATATTTGCAAACGAAATCGCAGAAATAGTCGTTGGTGCTAACGCCGAAGAAGACAATAGGTGACTGTTCATTACCGATTTCGATGGGAGCACCATCACCAAAGTACTGACGCATAGGCACGGTGAAAGTATTGGTAGCCTCGTCAAACTTGCCATACACATGACCAAGGGCGTTGCCATAGATATTCCACTTCACATTGAGCGTGTTGCCCTCGTCATCCGTGACATTAGCAGTGTACAACGTGTCGGTGGTAGAGAAGTTAATCTCCTGCTCCTCATCCCAGGCATTATTAACGAAGATACCGATGAATTTCTTCGTGTCAACCTTTTTAGCGGGAGCCTTCTTGGCGACACCCTCAAACTTAACTCCATTGAGACCGCTCAACTTCATTGTCTGATTTGCGAACGGAGCCTTCTGGAGATGCTGCTGCGCAGAAGCACCCATGCAAGCTGCGAAAGCGCACGTTACAAGTAAAAACTTCTTCATTGTTTTGAAAACTTTTTAATTAATTAAAAAAATAATGATCAATAAGATATATCTCCCCCCTGCCCGAAGAAAGGCAGGGGGAGAGAAAAGAGTTTATTACTGCTTTGAACCGCCGAATGGGTACATGACCTGTGTAGCGGTGAGCTCGAGAACATTCTCAGGATGATCAACCTGGATCAGCTTCATATAAGTCGGCTTACGCGGGTTGTCTGTCTCCATCTTGAGACGGAGCTTGTTGTTCAAAGCGGAGAAGGTCTTCAGGACCGGTGTGAGCTTGTAGCTCTTCATGAATACCTGAGCGGCCTTGTTGGTGGGTGAGTTACGGTTGTACTGCAAAGCCATCTCGTCACCTGCCTCATTCGGATCACGAACCGTGAGCTCGACGTAGAGGTAGTCACTGCTCAACCATGCGTGGAAACCGAACTTGTTGCTATAGGTACCAATCATAGCCTGGTAGAGAATAGCTTCCTTACCATTGGCAGCCGTCTTGATAGCCTCCATGAAGTCGTTCCAAGCACCCTCAGCGTAGGGACCAACCTTGCTGCCATCGAAGAACCACTGGCCCTTCTTGAAGGCATCGACAACAGGAGGTACAACCGTCTCAAGGCAGATACTAGTATCACCCTGCGGGTAGAAACGCTCATCAGTAGGATCATTGAAATCCTTGGAGAAATTGGTGAACTTCTTGCCACCGATCTCAACCTCCTGATAGAACTTATAGCCCTCCGGAGTAACGATGTACGGGTAAGCAAAGCGCTTCACCTCACCCGTAGAATCGGGATACTGGAAGATCAAACTGTGGAAGTCGCCATACTGAGCACCCTCAGCCAGGGTATCATTTCCAGCGAGAAGTGTGTAAGAGCTGGAAGCCATGAATTTCTTCACATCCTCTACCTCCTGAAGGTAGGTAGCCCAGTCCTTATCAGCCTTCATCGGGAGCATGTAGATGCGATCACCATGCTTCAGACCCTGAAGAACGATCGTGTCGGAAGTACACTTGAGCACGCGGAACTCGAAGTCGCCACCGAAACCAGTACCAGCCTCACCGTAGTCATCATTCTTCGGATCAGCAAAGTAGTGGAGCAACTTGTTATAAGTATCGAAAGAGACAACGACACCCATAGACTGGTTGACAGTGAAGTGAGCCAATGAAGACTCCGTAATCAAGTTGCCAGAAGCATCGAGACCAGCCTCATGGTTCTTACCAGCCTTCTCAGAAGCAATCAGAACCGAGTCACCCTGGAACTTGCAGAGCACATTGTAGCCACCATAGGTGACATCACCATAGTACTCCATGCGCCATCCGTTGGATGCTTCCTGGAGGGTCTTCTTGACCTCGGCTACGGTCTTAGAAGCACGCTCAGGGGCACTCTCAGGAAAATAATTGTCCACGTCGCTGGTACAAGCGTTGAACGCTATGAATGAAACCAGCAGTGCGAAAAAATAACTAATCTTTCTCATTTCTAAATAACCTTAAGCGTTGCTTTTAATTCTGATTTAAATCACGAAGATTCAAGCGAATTGCCTCCGAAGAGCGGCGCAGCAAAACAGCACGCATCTCGTCGATGTCGATATTCCAGCTTTCGCTGAAGTAAGCACGAACGGCTGCGAGCTTGGTCTGCAGGAGGGCGGAACCCTCGGGGCCAGCCTTCGCAAGAATCATATCCCATGCAGCCGGGGTCATCGTAACATACGTGGCATACATCTCGGCGAAGTCCTCATTGTACTCAGAAGAAGCATAGGCGGTTACGAAACCTTCCTTAGCCACCGCCGTATCCTTGAGGTTGGCCCAGTCCTGAGAGTGGTAAGATCCACCGGTGATAGTCTGGTAGTCGGTGCTGTAGTTCTTCTGTTGTGTCAAGATGTGGCAGAACTCATGGTGCATCGTGTGGAAGAACCAGTAGTTCATGTCGATGGGCACCTCACTACGATCAGCATAAGGATTCTCAACATTGATACTGGGGTTATCGATATCCAAACGGTTGACACCGTAGAGCATAATCTTCAAACCACCCTCAGCAGTACCCAAAATGATAGATTGGTTGGCACTATACTCGTTGGAACCGATGAGCTGCATCTGACGCGGGCAGTACTTCTTAAGGAAGTTGCGACCCTTGCCCTCATAATAGGTAGCGGAATCCTCGCGCTTATAGATGGAGTCGAAGACTTCAGAATAAGCGTCGAGCCACATGTGCTTCACGAGGATAGCCAGTGCCTTGGACTTTTCAACATCGGCCGGAATGACGTTATAGACCTGATCCGTGAGCTTATCGTTGTAACGATACTGGAAGTCGATGTTGTACGTCTCCAAATAGTTCTTGGTAAGCCACTTGTCAAACTCACCATTGGCCTTGATAGTATCACCTGCGAAAACTGACGTAGAGCTCAAGTCATCGTCGCTGCAACCAGTGAGCACGAAGCCCATGCTGCAAAGCAGGAGAGAGGCGAATAAATATATTCTTTTCATTGATAGATGCTATTTAAATTCAACGGGGGTTAGCTGTCTGACCAGCGCTAATGACATCCTGAGGCAACTGGATAGCACCTCTCAAGTCACCGGCCTTGAACGTAATACTTTCACCTCCGGAGATCTCATGCGTATATTCCATACCATAGCGCTTCAGATCGTAGAAGCGGAGACCCTGGAAGAGCGTATCCAGACGACGCATGTGGAGAATGAGAAGAATCAGGTTCTCCTGCGTGTTGACCTCGACACCATAAGAAGTGGTGTAAGGCTGCTGAAGGGTGAAGCCCTGCGGGTGCAACTGCTTACGGATAGAATAGTCACGAGGACCATCGAGAACTGCGGGCTGGTAGTCCATGTTGGTGAAGAACGTATCGACCACGGCCGTCGTCAGAGTAGGACGGATCGTGGAACCTTCCTTCTCTTTGCAGTGGCTGACCATCCACATGTTCATATCCTTCAGCGCGTTGGCAGTATCGTTCTTCAGGGCATAAGCCTCGGCACGAACCAAGAGCGTCTCATCACCCGTGAACGCGTGGTCCACGATGTGAGGATAACCCGTCATGTTGATACGGTCCGTCATCTCGAAGTGCTCCCACATCGTCGGGAAAGCAGCGCAAGCAGAAGTACCATAGATCTTCGTAGAATAGTACAGCGTATTGTCAGAAGATCCCTGACCCCACGGAGCTCGTGCCCAATACGTGTCATAAGTAGCCACCATACTGTTGTGAGCGTAGCGAGAGCTAACACCCGTGTTGAGGAAACGGGCACCAGAAGAGTAGGCCGTAATCAACATGAAGTTGGACTTCAACCCACTACGAATCACGGTGTTGGAGATATCCTGAGCACCAGATTGCATGATAGAGGGGAAGTCGAAGAGCTGTGAAGCCACATCGGTTCCCAAAGCACGGGAAGCATAGTTGATCGCCTTGTCGTAGTTCATATAATACAAGTTGAAACGAGCAGCGAAAGCGTATGCAGCCTTAGTGTTCCAGTGATACTTAGGCACAGAGTAGATAGCATCATCGACAGCAGGGAGAGCCTCCTCGATATCACGGTTGATGTTGGCATAGAGCTGACGAAGCGTACCACGCTTATAGGTATCGTTGACGCTCTTCTCCGGTTCCAGCGGATAAGCCAAACCGAGGTACTCGTCGGCCTTCTCCGGGTTCCAAGCCATACAGAAGACGCTGGCAAGCTGCATCATACTGTAGGCACGGCAGAGCTTGGCCTCAGCCAACTGTGGAGCCAATGCGACAGAATCGCCATACTCCTTGATCGCCTTGATAGCCTCGTTGGCCGTAGCAACAGAACTATAATAACCGTTCCAAACATTGTTCGGGCAGTCATTACCAGCCGTAGATTTTACATCCTTGAACTGATAGAGCTCGTCAACTAGCTGGTCCACTCCATAAGAGTTACCGTTATTGCCGACATTATCAGAACTGATCTCAGCCATGACCGCTATGTGGTTATCCGGATAGGCAGAGGTGAGCAGCTGAGTAATCTTCTCCTTCGTGTCGAGCGTTGCACGATCATCTGGCAACTTGTCAAGATAATCATCGCAAGATGCCAACGACAGAGCGGCAAGACCTAAAAATAAATATTTTGTCTTCATATTCTTGATTGCTGATATGTTTAAATTCCAAGACGAACCGTGAAGGTGAACTGACGTGGCATCGGTACGGCAACACCACCAGAGTTCATGAACTCAGGATCCTGACCGTTCAACTTCTTATCAGAGTAGATAAGGAAGAGGTTGGTACCCTGCAACTTCAAGCTCATGGAAGAGAGACCAATGTGCTTGATCAAGCTCAGAGGAACATCGTAAGCAATGGAGATCTCCTTCATACGGATGAAGTCACCCTTAGCGATACGGTTGTGTGAGTAGTTATAAGCCGTGTAGGCATAACCGAGGTAAGCGTCGCTCTGGAGCTGACGGTAGTCGGCGATAGCCGGGATGTCGGTGTGGTTCTCATCACCAGGCACAACCCAACGGTTCTGGAACTCCTTCGGCATGGCGGTGAGGTCAGAGTAGCCCGTGCTGAAAGCCGGATCGAGGCGAACCTTGTTGCCTGCTGCGTAGGTGATGAACACGTTCAGGTGCAGACCCTTATAAGAGAAGGTGTTGCCCAAAGAACCAGAGAACGTCGGATCCGTCGGACCCTCGTAGATGAGGTGGTCGAGGTTGTACGACTGGAAGTCGATATCGCTCGTGACGAGTTTGCCATCCTGGTTGATGAACGTAGGAATACCATGGTTGTTAAGACCCTGGAAGTCCATAGAGAAGAGCGCACGGTAGGGATAGCCCTTAGAGGTGAAACCAGAGCCAGCGATCATGTTGATCAGGCGGTTCTGAGACTGCAGATCCGTAACCTTAGACTTGGTGTGAGAGAAGATAAAGTCGGTGCTCCACTGGAAGTCCTTGGTGACGATATTGCGAGAAGAAATCGTGACCTCCTCACCATAAGAGCGCATAGAGGCAACGTTGGCGTACTTCATGATGGTACCGCCCTCACCCGTGGTGATCTTCGGACCAATCAAGTCGTAGTTGTTACGGAGATAGTAAGCCAGCTCCACATTCAAGCGGTTGTCGAGGAAACCGAGGTCGAGACCGAGGTTGAACTCGTGCTTCTTCTCATAAGTCAGATCAGGGTTGGCTAAAGAGTAAACCTCGATACCAGACTCCTTGTCTGCGCTGAACGGACGCCACGGGTTGAAGCTCTGGAAGATAGACTCTGCGTTCGTGATAGCAGGCTTATCACCCGTCAAAGAGTAAGAAGTCTTGAACGTAGCGTGAGAGAGAGCGGGACGAAGCTTTTCGAACCAAGGCTCCTCATGGATGTTCCAAGCTCCTGAAACGTTCCAGGTCGGCAACCAGCGAGCGCTGCGGGCCTTACCCAGACGGTTGCTACCCTCGTAACGACCAGTGACGTTGAAGGTATAACGACCCTTCCAAGAGTAAGTAGCGGTAGCGAAGAAAGAAGCCTCGCGGCTATAGCCATTGCTCAAAGAGTAGTACATAGAGTTCTCCTCAGAAGCCTGCTTGAAGTACTTGTAGTCGTAGCTACCGAGCATACCCATGCCATACTGCATACCTACACCATTGAAGTAGGTAGAGCTACGGTCAACATTGTTGACCTCCATACCACCATAGAGGTTGAGGATGTGGCGATCGTTGTAAACATCGTTATAAGAAGCAGTGGCACGGAAGTCCCAGCTGTTCATCTTATACTTGGTCTCACGGAAGAAACCACCACGGGGAAGAACCGTCTGACGGAGGCTGTTGGGCACATCCGGGTCGAGGTACAACCAAGAGTTGGCATCACGCATGGTAGCGTCGTCCATGGCACGATAAGCCATAGCCTGGTTAGAGTTCTCCTTGATACGGTGATCCATCGTCGTGGTAGAGAACTTGTAAGCACCCAACACGCTGATTTCCACCTTGGAGATGGGCTTGTACTTCAACTCGGCCTGATACTTCAAGTCAACGATGTCGTAGTCCATGTAGTTGTTGTCAAGCTCGTTCTTGATGTTGAACGGAGCGTAGTTGCGAACATAGTACTCGTTAGGATCGAGCGTACGAGAAGAGTTCAACGCGTAAGAATACGGGTTGATATCGAAGTCACGAGACACAGCACCCGTCACGGCGTTGGTTGACTGGTTGCCGGTACCCGGAGCCTGCTGCTTACGGTAGCTGGCATTAGCAATCATGTTCAAAGACACCTTCTTGCTAATGTTGTAGTTGGCATTGATGTTGGCGGTGTAACGCTGTACGTTGCTACGCTTCGTCCATCCCGGGTCATCCAGGAAAGAGAAAGAAGTATAGTACTGAGCCTTATCCGTACCAGAGCTCATACTGATAGAGTGGTTCATCTGGATGGAGTTGGAGAACAACTCATCGAACCAGTCCGTATTGCGATACTCAGCCTCGCGGAGGTAAGCATTCATAGCCTCCTGCGTGTTGGCAAGGCCGAAGCGCCCATTGGTCTCATCGTACTCATTCATAAGGTGATACATCTTACCGAAGACACCGCTTGCGCTGGCGCGATAAGAGTTCATGAAAGAGAAGAAACCACCCTTCATCATCTCACGATAGACAGACATCTGCTCCTGTGAGTTCATGATGTTGAACTGGTTGTAGTTCGGCTTCAAGCGCATGGTGAACTCACCCGTATAAGAAATACGAGCGCTACCAGCCTTACCGCGCTTCGTGGTAACGACAATCACACCAGCCATAGCGCGGGCACCGTAGATAGAGGTGGCCGAACCGTCCTTCAAGATATCGAAGCTGGCGATATCGTCGGCGTTGAGACCAGCGATAGCATTGGAAATGACCGTAGCGGCATCACCAGAGGAAAGAGCGTCAGCATCGACCTCAGTCACATCCTCCATGATGACACCATCGACCACCCAAAGCGGCTTGGAAGAACCATAAATAGAAGTAGCACCACGGACACGAATCTTCGGTGCCGTACCAAAGGTACCAGAGACGTTCTGCACACTCACACCAGCTGCGCGACCCTCCAACGAACGAGAGATGTCGGCGACACCGTCGAGCTTAGCCTTCTCTGCGTCGACTTTCGTCGCGGCACCAGTAAACAGACGCTTGTCCATCTTCTGCATACCCGTAACGACGACCTCACCCAGCTGGTGACTGTCAACGTCGGCTTCCAAAGTGATTTTCATGTTAGAGGCACCTTTCACGGTCAAGGTCTTCATACCTACGTAGGAGACGACCAACTGAGGATGAGCCTCCGTTGTACTGATACTAAAATTACCGTCAATGTCGGTGGCAGCTCCAGTCTTCGTGCCTTTCACCATAACGGTGGCACCGATAACTGGAAGACCATCGTCACCCAAGACGGTTCCGGATACAGTGTTCTGAGCTACGGCTATTCCTATGGAGAACAGCAAGCAGACCAAAACAAAGCCTAGTCTTTTACCCATATAAACCCCAAATATTAGTTATTAATTTGAATTACTTCAATACACAAGTACAAAGATAGCCATTATATCCCGAATTTGGAACGAAAGAAATAAAAAAATTAACTGACACACCTAAAAAAGTCGAATATACGGACAAACTTAGGCCATTTTTAACATTTCGAGGTGAGATTTTGGCTAAACTTATCTAAGAAATGTGCTCAACTGAGAACAAGGAAACGAGGCTGGGAAAGACGCCGGGATCTCTCCGAGCATCCGACAAGGGAAGACGGAACAAAAGAGAACAGAAGAATACAAAGTCAAAAATTAAGCACAAAGGTTTGCACAAGGACAGAAAGGGGGATTTTAAAGGCTTCATAATTTGCGAATTTGCGAGCGGCTGGACGATTGGGCGCAAATTCGCAAAATATGAGCGAGGTGGAAAAGGAAGGAAAACAAAGAAGAACGAGGAAAAGGAAGAAAACAAAGAAGAACGAGGAAAAGGAAGGAGATAACGGTATTTCAAATAGCTTACTGAAGTTTCGGAAGTGGTCCAAGAACGGGCTGAAGGCCCAAAAGCTCCTAGCCCAGGGCA
>ULSL01005420.1_pt1 | contig 12892 bp, 9 predicted proteins | sample 1956321 | NCBI WGS metagenome assembly ULSL01 (sample SAMEA4835707, study PRJEB28245) | human gut metagenome | biome: gut microbiome; material: fecal sample | place: Denmark | collected 2008
CAACGTGCAAATCGGCGAGAATACCGTTTCCTCGGCCCAGACAGGCATCGCAGGCACTTCGAAGGTGGGGCACAACTGTTTCCTCGCGGGACAGGTCGGCATCGCGGACCACGTGACCATCGGCGACAGGGTCTGCATCGGCTCCAAAAGCGGTCTCGACAAAGACGTACCTGACGGAGAAGTACGTTTCGGCTATCCGGCGCTGCCCGGCATGCAATATCACCGCGCATCGGCCATCTTCAAGAACCTGCCCGACCTGGCACGCCGCGTGAGTCAGGCGGAAAAGGAGATCGCGGCCCTCAAGGAGAAGTAACGTCCCTGCACCGTGTCCGACCCGACGACATACCGCATCATGGGCATCGACCCCGGCACCAACTACATGGGGTACGGGGTGCTGGAGGTTTGCGGACGGGAGGTCCGATCGGTCGTGCTGGGCGACATCGACCTGCACAGGATGAACGATCCTTACGAAAAGCTGCGCTACATTTTCGAGCGGGTCGGTGCCCTCGTGGACGAATACCGCCCCCGCGAGGTGGCCCTCGAATCGCCCTTCTTCGGCGAGAACGTGCAGTCGATGCTCAAGCTGGGCCGGGCGCAAGGCGTGGCGATGGCTGCGGCGTTGAGCCGCGGACTGCAGGTATTCGAATACGCCCCCACACGCATCAAACAGTGTATCACGGGCCGAGGCTCGGCCCCCAAGGAGCAGGTCGCGGCTCTCGTCAGCAGCATGCTCACGATCGAACGTCCGCCCCGGCGACTGGACGCTACGGACGGTATGGCCGTCGCCCTGTGCCACCATTTCATGAGTTCGAACCCATTGAACGGCGCCCTCGGCGAAGATCGGTTCAAAGGACTCGGCGGAGGCCGCAAGGCTGCCTCGGCAAAGGGCAGTTCGAGCTGGGAACGGTTTTTGAAGGATAATCCCCAGCGCGAAATCCGGCAAACGCCGCGAACACCCCAAAAGACGAATCACAAACCGACCAAATAATCATTTTAATCCTTTCTCAGCACTATGAAAAAAGCGTTAATAGGTCTTCTTGCCGCAGGCACCCTCGTGGGATGCGGAGGCAATACCTACACCATCACCGGCAAACTGGACCCGGGAATCACGGACTCCGTATTCCTGATGCAAGGCAATCCCGAAAATCCGACCATCGCATCGGCAGCCGTCGCTGCGGACGGTACGTTCAAAATCAAAGGCACGATCAACCAGCCGGACCTGGCCATCCTTACCAACCGGCACCGCCAGGGCATCGGATTCATCTTCCTCGAACCGGGAAAAATCGACGTTAAAACTGCGGATCTGGGCCAATTCCAAGTCGGCGGCACCCGCTCGAACGAGATTTTCCAGCCGATAAACGACTCTTTGGGCATGCTTCAGGGACAATTCCTGGTGGCCATGCAAGAAAACGACATGGAGAAATTCGATTCGCTGAACCAGGTAGCCAACGGCATCATGCGCCGCGCTTTGGACAACAACTCCGACAACCTGGTCGGCGTTTACTTCTTCGGAAACCTCTATAACGAAATGGAACCGCAAGAAGCCCGCGAAATCCTGAATAAATTCCCCGAACAGATGCAGAAAACCCAGATCCTGACCGCCATCGCCAAATCGATCGCCGCCCAGGAAAATACCGAAATCGGCAAGCCCTATCTGGAAATCGCGCTGCCCGACTCCCTGGGCGAAACCGTTTCGGTGACACCCCTCATCGGCCCCGGCAAATGGGTGCTGATCGACTTCTGGGCAACCTGGTGCAGTCCCTGCCGCGGCGAATTGCCCTATCTGAAGGAGGCGTTCAAGGAGTTCGGCCCCAAAGGATTCAACATTTACGGCGTATCGCTCGACAACGATGCCGAGAGTTGGAAAGAATTCCTTGTAAAAGAGGAGATGACGTGGCCCAACGTAATCGCCGTCACCGACGGCAAGAGCGCCCCGATCGTCGAAGAGTACGGAATCCGCAGCATCCCGACCAACTTCCTGATCTCGCCCGAAGGCAAGATCGTCGCCAAAGACCTGCGAGGCGAAGGAATCAAGGAGAAGCTCGCCGAACTGGTCAAATAAGCGCATCCGGCAAAATCATCGAATTACCCCTGCGGATTTCAGCCCGCAGGGGTAATTTTTGTATGACAAATCTCCGGTCCCCATAGCCAGTCGGACACGACAAATGCCCTCTTTTCCCGGCAACGATATTTCCACCGACAAACTCCCGGAAAAGAATCCGAACAAAGCACAGATTACCTCAAATCAAACATTATCAATGTATTATATTCAAAATTACCCCTCTTACCAAGATATAAAATAAAAAGACTGGTAAATTTTACGACAAATTATTTGCATAAGAGCAATTTTCACACTACATTTGCATTCGCAATTCGGCGCCGTAGCTTAATTGAATAGAGCATCTGACTACGGATCAGAAGGTTACAGGTTTGAGTCCTGTCGGTGTCACTCTCAAAACCAACCACTTACAGCGATGTAGGTGGTTTTTTCGTGTCTTGTTTCGAGCGGTTTTTACGGCGAAATCGGGGATTTGTTTAAACCAATGTTTAAACCGAAATTGGTTATGAACACCACCCTCACAACCGTCCTGTACACCTCTAAAACCCTATCTGACGGCACTCACCCCCTCATGTTACGGCTCACGAAAAACCGCCGAATCAAGTACATCAGCCTGCACATTTCCCTCGATGCCAAATTTTGGGACTTTGACAAAAGCCGTCCCAAGCGGAATTGCCCCGATAAAGAGCGCATAAACACCCTTATTGAAACCAAGACGAAAGAGTTGCAGGAGCAGATTTTGGACTTTAAAACCAGCGACAAGGAATATACACTAAACACGCTTCTCGAAAAGGCATCCCGCAAGGTCGTGCGCCAAACCGTCAGCGAATATCTGAACGGCTACATCGACCGCCTGCTGGCCGAGAAACGTGTAGGCAACGCCAAAACCTTTCAGGAACTCCGCACCTCGCTGACGAAATTCTGCCGTTCGCTGGACTTTTATTTTATAGACATCGACGCCGAGTGGCTGAAACGATACGAACAATGGCTGCGGGTGGAACGGCATTATTCCGACAACTCCATTGGCATCCGTTTCCGTTCGTTGCGGGTGCTGTACAACAGCGCAATCACCGACGGTCTAATCAAAAAGGCAGACTACCCTTTCGACACGTTCAAAGTGAGCCGATTCAAGGAAGCCACGGCCAAACGGTCGCTAACGAAAGAGGATATAAGGCGGATTATGGATTGCGAGGTACGCACGCTGACCAAGTACCCCAAACCGTTCCTGCAACTGGCAAAGGACTTGTTCCTGTTCAGCTACCTGTCGTGCGGCATCAATCTGACAGACATTTTGCACATCCGCTATGCAGACATCGTGGACGAACGGTTGGTTATCAATCGTCAGAAAACAGGTAAACTCCTGTCGTTCCAACTCCAACCTGCCGCCCTCGACATCCTCGACAAGTACCGCCAACCGAACGCACATCCGCAGGATTACATTTTCCCTGTTTTAAGGCGTTCTGTTCACGTTACGGCGCAACAGCAGTACGGACGGGTGCAACGGACGAACAAGCGGATAAACCGCTATCTGAAACTAATCGGCGAGCATCTGCACCTGCCTATCACGCTCACGACATACGTTGCGCGGCACTCGTTCGCAACTGTTCTGAAAAGGTCGGGAGTTTCGACATCCATCATTTCGGAATCGCTGGGGCACAGTTCGGAAAAGATTACGCAAATCTACCTCGATTCATTCGAGAACTCGCAGATAGATGCGGCCATGCAAAACTTATTGTGAGGTGGTGACAAGGTTTGAAAAAAGGTCTATCTTATAGCCCCCGAAACCAAGTTTGTCACTACCTTTTAAGGGATTATCCGATTGCATCGGGTAGTCCCTTTTCTTTTTTCTGCGGTCGTCAGTTGCGGTTGAAAGCGGAATTTTGTAAATTCGTCTTTATAAAGATACTCCTATGCAAGAAGAACAAACCTTTTACCCCGTAACGACCGAATATTTCACCGCTTGCCTGCCCTTACTGGAAAAATATTTCGGCATCACGGCAGGCTATTTCAACAAAGAACTTTCAAATGCCAAATGTCTGATACCTCACCGAGAGGATAATATCGTAAAGTACAGCATTAAAGAGGATTGCAATCTGGTTTTGCCGTTTCGACACCTCGAATGCCATGATTTGTTGTCGCTTATCAACTCTTACGGGACAATTACCCCGATAATAGAGGAAGCCCTATTACTGGTGGCCTACTGCATCCGTGAACGGCAGATCGACGAAAACGAATACAATGACCTTATTCAGTTTCATACTTGGGACATATACCAAAGCGAATGGGCGCACCTATTGCTTTTTATGGAGCAAATGGAGGCACGGGCATTTCAAGGCAACGAACAGACCGCTATCACAATTCGCACCAACAACGGGATCAAGGAAAAGATTTCTATTCCGAACAGCGATAACTGGTTATTCCGTCTGATTAAAAAGGAACTTGCAGGCTATTTTCCCGAAGTACAGACAGCCGAGAAAGCACGGCAAGATATTCAATGGCGCAAACCGTCTGCGGGACGAAAAAAGGATAATGCCATCTATTCGGCAGTTGCATACGGCATTTACCGAATGCTCCATGAAGAAAACGCAATACCCAGCCAGCCCGATATGCCGAACGAATTATGCGCATTTATTCACGACTTTGCACGGCAGATGGGTTGCTATTCCGATAATAAAGGGTGGGATGGGGCCTATAATCCCGATCGAATCCGTGCCGATCTTGCCGCCTATCTGAAACCCTCGGCCATAACACCACGATTCAGACCGATATCATTGCAGAGGCAGGTTATCATGCAAGATTTTGATTTTCCGCTATTGGACTGATCGGACTATATAACCATACCATTTAAGGGAGCCGTTTATCGCGGTTCCCTTTCTTTTTTCTGCCAAAAATCTGCCAGTGTCATGACATCTGCCGTTTTGTCATAACCGACAGATTTACAATGCTTTTTCAATATATTTTATAACATTTTCAATAGCAAAGGTAATGAATAGGTCTATTTTTAAGGGCTATTCTCTATTTTTTCAAAGTCTGCAAAGGTTGGATTTATGCAGGTTCAGAAGCCAGAATCCGCGAATAAAGCGTACGGTTATTCGAGAGATTCGGGGAGTAGCCGACAGCCTGCAAAAGAGGCGGTAAAATGAAAAAATACGACCGATGAAGTGCAAACTGTAAACAGTTGAAAACCAGAGATAAATAATAGGTCTAAATAATGCCTGTAATCTCTATCTAAAATGATTCGGAGAAGCCCGAAATACTCCGTTTCTTTGCAGTCGTGAACGAGGTCGGAGCGTACGGCCGACCAAAGTTGCAGGGAGTAGCCGACAGCCCGAAAGAGGCGGCAACAAACCTTAATAAAAAAGATAACGATTATGGAAACGATTGTAAAAATCAATGGCAATGCAAACTCAAATTTTAATAATATGAAAAATATCAATGTAACAGCGGCATCGCAGCAGGTAGCTGGGAACCGCGCAGAAGAACGGGAGGAGAAAACGAACCTCCGAGTAATTAAAATCAAACCCGTAGGGAACGCCAAAATGTTCCGCACGCTGGCGAAAGCGATTGCGGCAGGGGCTACCACCCTGATCGTGACCACCCGTGTAGACGTGGCTGGATGCGGATATGTTTGGTTCGGAATCCGTAAGGGGTACACCGAACTGGATGGCAAACTCCTGCTGAACGCCCAAATCTGGAACTACCTGCTGGCGTTCCTGATGGGTAAGGAATTGCCCGAAGTAACGGAGTTTGAACCCGACCGTGAAATCTGCTGTCAGTCCGAGTGGCTGGCAGAGGTGGCCGCCGAGGTGGAGAAACTGACCCCGATCACCTCCGAGGAGTACAACGAGAGCGAGGAGGGCATCGGCTACCTTGCCAAAAAGTACCACTTTTCCAACGGCAAAGTCGTAATGCCTGCCGAGGCAATGGAGGACATCACCGACCTGCTGAACTAAACTGCTGAACGAGGGGAGCGGGTTTCACCGCTCGCTCCCCAAGTTTTTTTAATTACAAATCAAACAATTAGATGAAGATTGAATATATCACAATAAATGCAGGCCAGCGGTTCGATGCCGTGATGCCCGAAATACCTACCAATTCGATCATCAACAAGACCGTCACGGGATGCGGTGCGACCTATGCCGAAATCAATGCGCCCCGACACTCCGTCATCATCGAGCCGAATGTTCCCGTTATCGAGGGCAAGCTAAAAAAGCACCCGCAGATACTCGGCGTGTTCGAGGGCGTAACGACCGAGGACATCATCGACTTTCTGAACACGAACTACAACGACGGCTATCTGAAAATCATGACCACGCCCGAAAGTTTCCCCAAAGTCCGCTCGGCGATGGTGCAGACGCATACGGATATGCACGGTGAATGGTTCATGCTGTTCGACGAGTGCGAACGCACGATACAGGATGCAGGCTACCGCGGCTCTATCACGCTCCCGATGGATGATTTTTTCCGATGCAAGCAAAAGGCGATGGTTTCTGCGACGCCGATCATTCCGTCCGATCCCCGTTTCGAGCAGCAGGGCTTTACGATGAAGATACTCCGCCCGACCTATGACCACAAGCCGAAAATGTTGCTCATACATACGAACAACACCGTCGGCTGGGTGCGTACCCTTATGGGACAGGTAAAAGGCAAAGGGCATCCGCTCTGCATCTTTCTGAACTCGACCGATACGATCCACTGCATGATCTGCACCTATAAGATCGAAAAACGGTGCAAGGTCTTTTGCAGTTACGAGAGTGTGAAGAAACTCCGCAAGCGGGATTTTTCGCGGGCTTACTCCTCGCTCGAAGAACTGGATGAAATCAACTTTTTCACGAGCCGTTTCTTTTCGGCGGTGGACATCGAACTGCCGACAACAGCCTGCGTGCTGATCGTAACCGACCTTTCGTTTGCGGCGCACACCGTCATCGACCCCACGACCGAAGCCGTGCAGATCGTCGGACGCTTCCGCAACGGCGTGGAGGATGCCGCGCATATTTTCAGCACCAACAAGGAGATGCCCTGCAAATCGCGGGAGGAGATCGCCACGAGGTTGGAGGAGTGCGAAGCGGTCTACAAACAAGTCCTGCAAATCGAAGCGTCGGGGGCGGGTTGCGATACCCGTGCGCAGGCATTGGAGGGAATGGACTACAAACGGTTCATGAACGCCGACGGAACGCGCAACTGGTTCATGTGGGACAACGCCTATGACGACGAGCGGATCAAGCGGTACTACACCGACGCCGAACTGGTGCGGGAGGAGTACGCGAAAGCATTTCACACAAATTGCGCCGAACATATCTATCCGTTGTCGGACTGCGACCGACTGCAACGCATAAATCCCCGATTGAAAATGAAAGACCTGTTCCGCGAAATCGTGCGGCAGTTGGAGATACTGGAACAAAACCGAACGTGGAATGAATACTACTTTCTGCGCGAGGAGATTCAGAACCAAGTGCCGATGATGGTGGATGCCTACTATGCTCTCGGAGCGGCAGAGATCGAACGGCACAACTACAACATGAACGAAATCGGCAAACAGATACAGGAAAACGAAAGCCAACAACTGCTGACCTCGGAAAAAGTTTGCGGGGAGGTGTACGACCGACTGAAAACGGGCGACAAGCTACCCGTGTGCGTCGTCAATCGTTTTATGAACGACCTGATTATGCGGCTCGGCATCCCCTACCGCAAAAAAGTGACGGCAAAGATGATCGGAATATATTTCGAGTACAGGGAGGTGCGCACCAACAAACAACGGTTCATCGAATTGGGAAAGCGGATCATATAGCCCGTAACGGGTGAAAACAGGTCGGTGACAAACTTTTGAAAAGGATCTATAAAAGTACCTTTTTCGGAATTCCTGTCACTCGATCACCCACTCTCCGCGGCGTGTAGACCCCACCCGTTTGAGCCTGCCCAACTTGGTGAGTTTCTGCAAATGATATTTCACACCGTCGGGTGAGATTCCGACAACCTCGGCCAGCTCCGCCCGTGTAATGCTGGGGTTGCGGGCGATGGCTTCCAAAATAATTTCTTGGGTAGTCTTTCGGGTAGTTTCTTGGGTAGTGAGCGTTTCGGCGATTACCCCCAAAATAAACTCGACGAAAGGCGTGCAACCCGCTTTACCGCCACTTACGGCAATCGCCTTATAATACTCCTTTTGATACTTATATACAATGTTTTCGATCGGCAGGTTTTTGAAGATAGGCCGCCACCTGCTCAAAATCAAGGTCTGCCACAATCGCCCCGTACGACCGTTACCGTCCGCAAACGGATGGATAAACTCGAATTCATAATGAAAGACACAACTTGCGATCAACGGGTGTTCATCCGTGATGCGCAACCACTCGAACAGATCGTTTACGAGAAACGGCACACGTTCGGCATCGGGCGCATAATGGATAACCGTTTTCCCCGACACCACACCCGCACCGCCTTTGCGGAAACAACCGATTTCGTCGATCAATCCCGCCTCCATCGTGGCGTGAGCCTTTAACAGATCATCGACTTTACAGGGGTCAAGCATATCGAGCAACTCATACGCTTTAAGGGCGTTGCGCACTTCCTGCACCTCGTTAATAGGAGCAACGACGGGTTTTCCCTCCAATACCGCCGTAACTTGCTCCGTCGAAAGCGTGTTGCCCTCAATAGCCAGCGTCCCGTGAATCGTTTTGATTCGATTGACACGATGCAGACGCAGATTTTCGTGCGCATAATAGCCGCCGATTGCTTCGCTGATTTGTGCAACCAAATTCGTGATCTTCGGCGTAATGGTGTAAGGCGGTTTATAAGACATGGTACACTTGCTTTTCGGCAAAGATAGCGATTCTTTCTGTTATAGGGTAGTTTTGGGTAAACCTATTTATCATCCATTCCACATATCGTGCGATTTATGCCGAAATTGTCCCGCAACAAAAAGGTGACAAACTTTGTGAAAGGGTCTATAAAATATCCTTTTCTGAAAAGGTTGTCACTTGCAGACAAACAAACCGAGATACCCCGACCGAGCGGACAATCCCTATTTTTCACCCCTCCCCCTTTTCGGATGGAAAATCGAATTTTTTACTTACCATTTAATAGGATTCCACATAAAACAGACCGCTCCCTATTTATGCCCGAAACCATATAACAGCATAGAATTATTTGCATTATATAGAATCGGAAAGCTATTCTTACATGGAGATATGCCGCCTTTTTAGTTGGTTATGAATGGAGTTATCTTTTTACAAGTAATGGGGAATAACTCTAAACTTTACAAACCATGAAAAAACTACTATCTCTTGTGTTTTGCGGCTTGTTGCTATTTGGGTGTAGCGATAAGTACGACGACAGCGCATTGCGCAATGATTTGAATGACCTCGAAAATCGTGTAACGAAATTGGAGGAACTCTGCAAACAGATGAACACGAATATTTCATCGTTGCAGAAGATTGTAGAAGCATTGCAGGATAATTTGTCTATTTCCAAAGTTGAACAAATATCCGATGGTTACATTATCCACTTTTCAGATGGTTCTACTGCTACAATTAAAAACGGGAAAAATAGCGAGGACGCTCCTATTATTGGTGTGAAGAAAGACACGGACGGCATCTATTATTGGACACTTGATGGTGAATGGCTGACCGATGAAAAGGGAAATAAGGTAAAGGCACAAGGAACAGACGGCAAGGACGGAGTTGATGGCGAGGATGGAAATGACGGTGTGGACGGAGAAGATGGTGTAGATGGAACGAATGGAAAAGACGGAAAGGATGGAATTACACCGCAACTGAAAATAGAAAATGGTCGCTGGATGCTTTCAATGGATAATGGTAAAACTTGGACGGATATAGGGCAAGCAACGGGAGCCGATGGAAAAGACGGAGAAGATGGAGAAGACGGGACGGATGGAGAAGATGGTGTCGATGGCAAGGACGGAACGAATGGCATCTTCAAAAGTGTAAGAGAAGATGATGATAATGTCTATTTCACATTGGAGGACGATTCTGTTATCACGATTCCTAAAAGCGATAATTCAAAGTTTGCAATTGCATTCGATACAACGGATATAGCCATTCTTAATGGAGGAGAGAGCAAAACAATCTCCTACACGATTACGGATGCAACCGAAAATACGGTTGTCAAAGCCATTGCACAGGATGGTTGGAAAGTCAAAGTAAATGCTACCTCCACGGATAAGGGGACGATTACGATTACCGCTCCTAATCCGATTGTTGAGAGCGAAATCCTTGTGTTTGCTAATGACGGTTCCTATCGTACTGTTATGGTATCTTTGAATTGTATGCAGGGGCAAATCAATATAGCAGATAACTCTATTGATGCTACTCCTGCTGGGGGTACACAGGAAATCAAATTGACAACGAATTTGGATTATACCGTTGAGATTCCCGACAATGCAAAATCATGGTTGTCGTTGGCTCCCGAAACACGAGCCATGCGGGAAGATACGATTGTTTTTGAGGTAACTGCTAACGAAGGGATTCAACGCTATGCAACGGTTGCCTTAAAGGATGAACAAGGGAATATCCTGCAAACGATTATCTTTCGACAATTGGGAATGTGTACCGAAATACATGTCGAAACGAAAGGTGAACTGGAAAATGAATTGGCGGATTATGATTATGCCAATATCGAATCGTTGAAAATCACGGGTGTGCTGAATGATGTCGATTTCTTGTTTATCTATCGCATGATGCCCAATCTGAAAAACCTCGATATTGCAGAGGTAAATATTACGGCATTGCCGACACAGGCATTTTATAATTCAAAAAATGTCGAGCATCTGATTCTCCCAAATACATTAATAACGATTGGGGAAGAAATGTTTTATCAAAGCGACCTCAGAAGTGTTGTAATCCCTACAAATGTAACAACAGTTGGATATTCTGCATTCAAGAGATGTTCCTCTCTAACAACTGTAACCTTTGAAAAAGAGTCTCAACTGAAAACTATCGGTGGCGATTATTATTATGGTGCTTTCTCGGATTGTACTGCATTGACCTCTATTGAGATTCCAGCAAGTGTGGAAACGATTGGAAATACGGCATTCTCAGATTGTTCATCTTTAGCAACCGTAACTTTTGAGAAAGGGTCTCGACTTAAAACCATCGGCAATAATGCTTATTATAGATGCACATCCTTGACCTCTATTGAGATTCCTGCAAGTGTAGAAACTATTGAAAAGAAGGCATTCATGCATTGTTCGTCATTAGCGACAGTAACCTTTGAGAAAGGTTCTCAACTGAAAACTATCGCTGGTGATTCTTATGATGGCGCTTTCTCGGATTGTACGGCATTGACTTCTATCGAGATTCCTGCAAGTGTAGAAACTATTGAAGCGACAGCATTCAAGCGTTGTTCCAAATTGGCAACCGTAACCTTTGAGAAAGGTTCTCAGTTGAAAACTATCGGGGGAGGTTATTCTTCTTCTTCTCATTTTGGCACTTACTCGGATTATTATGGTGCTTTCTCGGATTGTTCTTCCTTGACCTCCATTGAGATTCCTGCAAGTGTAGAAACTATTGAAGCGACAGCATTCAAGCGTTGTTCCAAATTGACAACCATAACCTTTGAGAAAGGTTCTCTGTTGAAAACTATCGGGGGAGGTTACTATTCTTCTTATTATCATGGCGCTTTCTCGGATTGTTCTTCCTTGACCTCCATTGAGATTCCTGCAAGTGTAGAAACGATTGAAGCGACAGCATTCAGCGATTGTTCCAAATTGGCAACCGTAACCTTTGAGAAAGGTTCTCAGTTGAAAATTATCGGGGGAGGTTATTCTTCTTCTTATTATTATGGCGCTTTCTTGGGTTGTTCTTCCTTGACCTCCATTGAGATTCCTGCAAGTGTAGAAACGATTGAAGCGACAGCATTCAAGCGTTGTTCCAAATTGACAACCGTAACCTTTGAAAAAGGTTCTCAGTTGAAAATTATCGGGGGAGGATTTGATACTAATGTTGGGTATCGTTATATTTATGGTGCTTTCAGTGAATTGAAGAATCTAATGACCGTCGATATGTCTGCTTGTACACAGGTTGAGATAATCGAAGAATGTGCCTTTTACAATGATCCCGAACTGCGATTATTCAAAGTCAGCACGGAAACGCCACCAACTTGTGAAAACAATGCTTTTGTCGGCATAAATCCTTATTCGGTACTGAAAGTGCCTTCGGGTTGTGCCAATGCTTATAAAGCCGCAACAGGATGGAAAAACTTTGCAAGCATTACGGGATTAGATGAATAAAAGCATTTCGGCATTATGGAAAATAAAAGTAAAAATACGTCTGAAATATCACAATGGATTGACAATTATTTACACATTTCTATCAATACCGAGGAATACGTGGAAGTTCGGAATTTCTTAATATTATGGAATATATTTGAAGCGAAATGGTTCAAATGTAATTTCGGAAGAAATAAGTGCAATATCCAAAACATACATTTAGCGTCCGATATTGTTAATCAAACACTACAATACTTACAAAGGAGATATATAACGAACGGTTCTACAAACGAGCGATTCAAGAGATTGCGATTGAGAAATAATGATGATACGACCTCTGTTCAGCGTGTTTTATTAGGGCAAACCAATAATTCATGTGATATTATTAAAGCCATCATCATGATTATTTACAGATACCGTAACAATCTATTTCATGGAGAAAAAGCCATCGCATCATTGCCGATACAAAAGGATAACTTCATCTATGCGAATAAATTTCTGATTGCTTGCCTTGAAGCAGCAAAATAACAAAGGTTTCTAATAGTGACAGACTTTGTGAAAAGGTTAATTTATAAGACCCTTTTGCAGAGTTTGTCACTTTCTTATTTTGT
>ULSL01080729.1_pt1 | contig 12850 bp, 10 predicted proteins | sample 1956321 | NCBI WGS metagenome assembly ULSL01 (sample SAMEA4835707, study PRJEB28245) | human gut metagenome | biome: gut microbiome; material: fecal sample | place: Denmark | collected 2008
GGTTGAGTTGCTCATCAGAATAATATCTATAGCCACTTACTATTATAGTATGATGCGGATGAAGTTTTCCATTGGCATCCTAATTTCGTAATGTCTGAGCAGATACGCCTATAATTTTTGAAAATTCATGTATAGAACAATATTTACTCAAAGTATCAATTCCTTTCAATAATATTCCACTCTAATATCTTATAAAACTCAATGTCTACTTATATGATTTTATAATTTATATTTAACTGTTGAAACCCTCCTTTTGGGTTTAATTCATGACAATAGAATGCTCGCAGAGCGTGCATTCTATTGTTGCGTTACAGCGAAATCTTTGCCTGCTCCAGTGCCTTTGCCACAATCTGGTCGGGGCGCAGCCACTCATCGTAGTAAGCGCGGTTTCGCTGTCCCATCTGCAAAATCTGTTCGGGATGTGCAAGCAGCGTCCTGATCTGTTCGATGCAGCCGTCTGCAGAGGTGTAGGTCAGGTAGTTTTCGCCCGCCTGAAACGGCCCCGGAACCTCATAACAAAGCGGCTCAGACACGATTGCCCTTCCTGCGGCGAGGTATTCTGCAATCTTCCATCCGGAAGACTGGTGCAGACCGGTGGAGGCGATGCAGATCTCGGAATGCTTCATGCGATGCAGATAGATCCGTTTCCAGGTGGAGTGTTCGGAAAGAATCAGGTCAGGACACTGCGTTTGCGCAAACGGGCTGTCCTGAATGCCTCCGATAAACTGCTCCGGAAAGGCGGCGCGCAGCTTTCGTACGAGCAGCATCCGCATTTCGTTGATTTCGCCCCACTGGCGGACGAGCTCCGAATCCGTTTGAACAACTGGTTCTGCCGGGTCCCAGAGGCGGGTGATAAAAAGAATCCGGGGGCGGGCAGAAACGTGCATCATCTTTGCTTCATAGTCGGAGACGTAGCAGGTCACCCCTTTGATGCGTTTTTTCAAAAATCCGATTTTCGAAGTGGTACCAATCAGAGGGGAGCCGGGACAGAACACGTGATAGTTGAAGCCCAGCGGATGAATTTTTTTTGAAAACGCTCCGAAAACCTCACTGTTTTTAACAGATGAAAAAGACCGTTTAAAAACGATATCTGCGGAATGATACAGCGGGAAAACTGTTTCCGGGCGGTTATACCAGTAGCCGTCCATCAGGTCAAACAGAATCCGGATCCCATTAACCTGGGCCTCCAGAAACGCTTCCTGATAAACAGAAGAGTCTTTGCGACAGTCAAGGATGTCGAGGGTAAGCTTATTTTCCCGGGAAAGCATCTGGAAGCCGGTCAGGATCTGGCTGAGATGGTCTGCGCCAGACAGCAGACGGACAGTAACATTCATAGGGCAGATATCCTTTCTTATGATTCGGTGGGACGCCAGGTGGATGGCTTGGTGCGGCGCACGTTTCCAATCCTGGCATCATCTGTTTTTACTGTAATAGTTTTACGAAAAGTTGTCAATGGCTTCCCTGCCTTATCTGGTTGTCCTTTTGCAACACGCATGGTATAATTACGCCGATTGATCAGGCATGAAAACGATATTTCTGCGCAGGAGTGACCGGCGCATTTTGCAGCTGATGAAAATAGTTACATAATAAAAAGGAACAGGATATGCAGAAGAAACGGATGATAGGCTGTCTGATTGTGGTGGGGCTGTTAGGGCTGTATGGCTGTAGCGGTTCTGCTTCCATATCGGGACAGCAGACGGAAACAGAAATCACGGCAGAAGACGGGAGTTTGGCAGAAGACGGGAGTGCAGCTGCCGGGGAGGCAGCCCTGGGGCCAGAGGACGGTACGTATCAGATGGAGGTGGAGCTTTTGGGGGGAAGCGGCAGGGCATCTGTCACTTCTCCGGCAAAGGTGGAGATAAAGGACGGAAAAGCAGTGGCAACGCTGGAATGGAGCAGCCCCAATTATGACTACATGGTGGTGGACGGGGAAAAATATCTTCCGGTCAATACAGAGGGAAATTCTGTGTTTCAAATTCCGGTGGAGGCATTCGACCAGGATATTGCCGTCATCGCAGATACAGTGGCGATGAGCACACCCCATGAAATCGAATACACGCTGAACTTTCATACCGGGGGAAACGGTCAGAATGCAGCAAAAGCAGATACGACCGAACAGGAAGATGCCGATGGTGCAGAAAAAGGGCAGCAGACAGCTGCAGTCGGAGGAAACCCTGCGAAGACAGCAGCCGCCCCTCTGGCCTACGATCACAGCATGGAGCTTTCCTATGCGGAAAATTTTGCAGTGGATTATTACGAGGGCGGTTATAAGCTTCTGACCACACGGCTAAATGGAGACCGGATTTTGATCGTTCCAAAACATCAGCAAGCTCCGGAAGACGCAGAAGCATTGGTCAGCCCCTCTGCAGAGGGAGAGCCCGGGAAGCTGATCGTGCTGCAGGAGCCTGTGAAAAACCTGTATCTGGTGGCTTCCAGCGTAATGGATATGTTTGCGCAGTTAGACAGCATGGACGCGATTTCCATGTGCGGCTTAAAGGAAGAGGACTGGTATATTCCGGCGGCAAAGCAGGCGATGAAGGATGGCACTCTCCTTTATGCCGGAAAGTACAGTCAGCCGGATTATGAATTGCTCCTATCCCAAAACTGCAGCATGGCCATCGAAAATTCGATGATCTACCACACCCCGGAGGTGATGGAAAAGCTCGACGAATTCGGCATCCCAACGCTGGTGGAGTATTCCAGCTATGAGGAACATCCCCTCGGGCGCGTGGAATGGGTACGTTTTTTCGGCGCGCTACTGGATCAGGAAGAAAAAGCAGATCAACTGTTTGAAAAACAAAAAGAAGCATTAAAGCGCGTAGAAGCAGAAGAAAGCACAGGAAAAACAGTCGCTTTTTTCTATATCACTTCAAACGGACTGGTGCAGGTACGCCAGAGCACGGATTATATCCCAAAAATGATCGAGCTTGCCGGTGGAAAGTATGTCTTTGAAAATTTGGGAGATCCGGACTCCCGCCGTTCAACGGTCAATCTGCAGCTGGAGGATTTTTATGATGGGGCGCAGGATGCAGACTTTTTAGTGTATAACACGACCATCGACAGGCAGGTACAGACCCTGGAGGATTTGTTGAAAAAGTGCAGTCTGTTAAAGGATTTTAAGGCAGTAAAAAATCATCAGGTCTGGTGTACGACAGAGGATATGTATCAGCAGTCCATGTCGGCCGGAAATCTGATCGAGGATTTTCACAGGATGCTGACGGGCGATGACAAAGAGACCAGGTATTTGTACCGGTTGAAGTAGTAAGGAAAGACAACGGAAGGGATAACATAGCATGGGAAAAAACTCTGCAGACAGTGCAGTACGGAAAAAAAGAAGGATTCTGGCAGCGTTTTTGCTGCTGGCAGCAGCAATGGCGGCAGGCATATTGCTCAATATCTGTATCGGAAGCGTCTCGGTTTCCCTGTCCGAAATCCTAAAGATCCTGTCCGGTCAGCCAATGGGGGAAAAGCAGCAGACGATCATATTGCAGCTGCGTCTGCCCCGCACGATCCTTGCAGCAGTATTAGGAGGTGCACTGGCGCTGTCCGGTTACCTTTTGCAGACCTTTTTCCATAATCCTATCGCCGGACCTTTTGTACTTGGAATTTCCTCTGGGGCAAAGATGGTGGTGGCACTCGTCATGGTTTTTTTCCTGGGCAGGGGCAGGATGGTGAATTCGGCAGGGATGATCGCAGCGGCATTTGCAGGGGCGATGCTTTCCATGGGCTTTGTCCTGTTGATGTCGAGGCGGATCAGGCGGATGTCCATGCTGGTGGTCAGCGGCGTGATGATCGGATATATCTGCTCGGCGGTAACGGAGCTGGTCGTGACGTTTGCGCAGGATGCGGACATTGTAAATCTTCATAATTGGTCCCTGGGCAGCTTTTCCGGAACGACCTGGAGCAGCGTCAGGGCGGCCTGCATCTGTGTGACGGTCATTTTTGTGCTGGTGTTTCTGATGTCGAAGCCACTGTCCGCCTATCAGCTTGGCGAATCGTATGCGTTAAATCTCGGTGTGAATGTGAGACTTTTACGAATTGGAATGGTCGTATTTTCAAGTATTCTGTCCGCGTGCGTTGTGGCCTTCGCCGGACCGATCTCCTTTGTCGGGATCGCAGTCCCGCAGCTGGTAAAAAAAATGCTGGGAACCGCAGAACCGATCTGGATGATCCCGGCCAGCTTTCTGGGGGGCAGTGTTTTTTGCCTGTTCTGTGATCTGCTGGCGCGGACGCTGTTTGCACCGACAGAGCTGAGTATCAGCACGGTGACGGCAGTGTTTGGTGCACCGGTGGTTCTCTGGGTGATGGCTTACGGGAAAAAGGAGAGAGTGGACTGATGGCATATTATTTTCAGGCGAAACAGCTTTGCGTCGGATATCAGAACCAGCCGCTGATACAGAATATTGAGATCGAATTGAAAAAAGGGGAAATCCTGACGCTGATCGGTCCAAACGGTGCCGGAAAATCCACCATTTTAAAAAGCATTGCGCGTCAGCTGGAGCTTTTGGGAGGCAGTGTCCTTTTGGAGGATAAAAATTTGCAGAGCCTTTCGGGACGTGAGCTGGCAAAAAAGATGGCGGTTGTCTTTACAAAGCGGCCGCATACAGAGCTGATGACCTGTGAAGATGTGGTGGCAACCGGGCGTTACCCTTATACCGGGCGGTTCGGAGTTTTGTCCGCAAAGGATCATGAAGCCGTGCAGGAAGCAATGGAAGCTGTGCATGTGCTGGAATTCAAGGATCGGGATTTTGCGAGGATCAGCGACGGACAGAGACAGCGTATCCTGCTTGCCCGGGCGATCTGTCAGCAGCCGGAAATCCTGCTGTTGGATGAGCCGACCTCTTATCTGGATATAAAATATAAGCTGGAATTTCTTTCCGTGCTGCAGGAGCTTCAGAAAAAAAAGGGACTGACAGTGATCCTGTCGCTGCATGAGCTGGAGCTTGCCGCGCGGGTATCTGACCGGATCCTGTGTGTGGATGGAGCCTTTGTGGAGCAGGTCGGAACGCCGGAGGAGATTTTCAGGCCGGGACATCTTTCGAAGCTGTTTCAGATCACTCAGGGGAGCTTTGAGGAAGAAAGCCAGGAAATGGAGCTGGCGGCAGTGAAAGGGACTCCGGAGGTATTTGTCATTGCCGGGAATGGCAGCGGAAGAAATACGTTTCGGAGGCTGCAGCGGGAGGGGATTCCCTTTGCGGCAGGACTGCTTTGGGAAAACGACCTGGATTATCCGGCGGCAAAGGCACTTTCCTCTCAGCTTTTCTCCGCACCGGCCTTTGAACCGATTCCGGAGGAGCTTTTGGAGCAGGCGATGCGCTGCATGGACGGATGCCGGAAGGTGATCTGCTGTCGGGAGTCCTTCGGAACCCTGGAGGATGCTCAAAAGAGGCTGTTGGCATATGCCAAAGCCCGGGGCTTGTCTGAACGGGATGCACAAAATTGTAATTAAAATATATGGATTTTTGTAGAAAATTCTGATAAAATAATATTGATAGTATCGTTAAATTGCAGTCAAATGCCGGTAAGCTGTGTATGTTTTGGATAAGGAATCTGACTGCAGGAAAAAAGGAGGACTTACGTATGGGATTGATAAAAGCGGCAATGGGCGCAGCTGGCGGTGTAATGGCGGATCAGTGGAAGGAGGATTTTTACTGTGAAGCCCTTCCGGTTGATGTTCTGGCGGTAAGAGGGCGCAAGAAGGTATCCGGCAGATCAAGCAACAAGGGCGGTGACAATGTGATTTCCAACGGTTCCCTGATCGCAGTTGCAGACGGTCAGTGTATGTTGATCGTAGACCAGGGTAAGATCGTGGATGTGTGCGCAGAACCTGGTGAATATACATATGATATGTCTACAGAACCGTCTGTTTTTACAGGAAGCTTAGGCGCTGGTATCAGTGCGGTGTTCAAAAATATCGGCAAGCGTTTTACCTTCGGCGGCGAGACACCTAAAGAACAGAGAGTTTATTATTTCAATACAAAGGAAATTACCGGCAATAAATACGGGACTCCGTCTCCGGTTCCGTTCCGGGTGGTAGATGAACGGGCAGGCATCGATCTGGATATCGGTATCCGCTGCTTTGGAGCCTACAGCTACAGAATTACGAATCCGCTGCTGTTCTACACCAATGTCTGCGGTAATGTATCAGAGGATTATACCCGTGATAAGATTGATGATCAGTTAAAGTCAGAGCTGTTGACAGCACTGCAGCCCGCCTTTGCAAGGGTTGGGGAAACCGGTGTCCGTTATTCCGGTCTGACTGCCCATACAAAGGAGATCTCGAAAGCATTAAATGATGAGCTTTCTGCAGAATGGAAGGATGTCCGCGGTCTGGAGATCGTTTCCTTTGGCGTATCTTCCGTCAAGGCAAGTGAAGAAGACGAGCAGATGATCAAAGAGATGCAGCGTGAAGCTGCATATATGGATCCGACCCGTGCAGCCGGCGCCTTGTCCCGTGCCCAGGCTCAGGCAATGACAGCAGCTGCTTCCAATACGTCAGCCGGTCCTGCAATGGCATTTATGGGAATGGGCATGGCACAGCAGGCAGGCGGCATCAATGCGCAGAGCCTGTATGCGATGGGGCAGCAGCAACAGATGGCGGCACAGCAGGCAGCAGCGAATGCAGCGGCACAGCAGGCAGCGGCAGCACCGAAGATGGAAGCTCCTGCAGGGAGCTGGAAATGCAGCTGCGGCGCAGTAAACACCGGCAAATTCTGTGCAGAATGCGGTCAGCCCAAGCCTGTTGACGATACCTGGACCTGCAGCTGCGGTGCAGTCAACAAGGGCAGATTCTGTTCCGAATGCGGAAAGCCCAAACCGGCTGCAGTAAAACAGTATAAATGCAACAAGTGCGGCTGGGTTCCGGAGGATCCCACCAATCCGCCGAAATTCTGCCCGGAGTGCGGAGACCCCTTTGATGCAGGAGATGTACAGAACTGATCCAAAGAGATACAGGGATGATTACGATTCTGAGAGGGGATGAGCTGTTATGGCGGAACAAATTACCAATTATCAGTGTCCGGCCTGTACCGGACCGCTGCATTATTCGGAAAGCCTTGGCAAGCTGAAATGTGATTACTGCGGTACGGAGTATGAAGTCGCAGAAATCGAAGCAATGTATGCCAAGAAGGAAGAAAAATCTGTCGAAGCCCAGAAAAAGGCAGAAAAAGAGACGGAACAGAAAAAGCAACAGCAGGCAAAGGCGGCCGAAGAGGGCTGGGATACTTCGGATATCAACGACGACTGGGGCAAGGATGCAGCCGGCATGAAGAGCTACAACTGTCCCTCCTGCGGCGCGGAGCTGATCTGTGATGAGACGACTGCTGCAACCTCCTGTCCCTACTGCGGGAATCCGACTGTTGTGCCCGGACAGTTTTCCGGTGTATTGAAGCCGGATTATGTGATCCCGTTTAAGGTCAGCAAAAAAGAAGCGATCGAAAAACTGAAAATGCACTATAAGGGAAGACCTTATCTGCCGAAATCCTTTAAGGACGACAACCATATCGAAGAGATCCAGGGCGTTTATGTTCCGTTCTGGATGTTCGACGGCAAAGCCTCCGGAGAAGCATCCTATAAGGCTACGACATCGAAGGTATACGAAAAGGGTGACGAAGAGATTACGGAAACCCGTCATTATGAGGTATCCCGTGCCGGCTCCATCGGCTTTGAGAAAATTCCGGTGGATGCGTCATCCAAAATGCCGGATGATCATATGGATTCCATCGAGCCCTATGATTACAGCGGGTTAAAGGAGTTTTCCACTGCATATCTGCCGGGCTTTCTTGCAGACAAATATGATGTGAGTGTCAAGGACAGCCAGAAGCGTGCGGATACGCGCTGTGCCAGCACACTGGAGGATGCCCTTCGGGGAACGGTAACCGGATATGACTCCTGTACTCTTGAGCACAAGCAGATCGATTTAAAGCGCGGCAAGGTACATTATGCACTGCTTCCGGTCTGGATGCTGCATACGAAATGGAACGGACAGGATTTTTTGTTTGCGATGAACGGTCAGACCGGCAAGATGGTCGGCGACCTTCCGACGAGCAAAGGAAAGTTCTGGGGATTGTTTGCAGCCATTGCAGCACCGATGACGGTTGTGTTGACGATCATTTTGATGCTGTCGTAAGGGGGAGAAAGAGATGAAGAAAAAACCGAACGGATTTGTTTCTGTGCTGCTGGCCCTTTGTCTTCTTCTGGCTCCGATGACAGTTTTTGCAGAGAGCAATGCACAGTTAAATTATGTAACGGATGATGCCGGGATCCTGACAGACAGTCAGTGGGAAGATCTGGAGCAGCGTGCACAGCAGGTTTCCGAAGAATATCAGTGCGGCGTCTATATGATAACGGTTGATGATTATACGGATTACAGCACGGAGAGCGTATATACCGCAGATTATACCATCTATCATGACTATGAGATGGGCATGGGAGAGGACCGGGACGGCATTATGATCCTGCTGAGCATGGAGGATCGGGATTATGCGATGTTTGTATACGGTCCGAAGGCTTCTGAGGTGTTCAACGCGTATGGCCAGGAACAGCTGGAAACCTATTTCCTGGATAATTTCCGGGATGACGACTGGTATGGAGGCTTTGGTGACTATATCGATGCCTGCAGCAATTACTTACAGCTTGCAGAGCAGGGAACACCTGTCAGTGCGCCCGAGGGATACGATTCCGGTGACTATGAGGATTATGAAGCGACTCCCGGAGAAAATTTCGGGGTGAGCTTTTTGATGGCACTGGGAATTTCCTGTGTGATTTCTATCATTATCTGTCTGCTGCTGCTGTTGAAGATGCACACGGTGCATCAGAAAACAGAAGCGAACGATTATGTCTCCGAAAAGCTAAAGCTGAGCCGGAAAGAGGATCGTTACACCCACACGACCCAGACAAGACGCAAAATTGAGAGAGAAAGCTCTTCCTCCTCAAGTACCCAAAGCGAAAGCGGTGGAGGAGGCTCGGGACGAAGCGGAAAGTTCTAAGCAGAGCAAATCAGAATGGAAAAAGCGACCGGCGGGAGAATTTCTTCCTGCTGGTCGCTTTGCGTTAATGCTCCTTCATCGGGTGCACTGTCCAAGAAACGCGCAGATCTCATCGATCAGCGCAGCGTTGTCATACTTGTGGTAGTTATCATAAAACGCATAGAAGCTTCCCTTGATGAGCATGGAGAGGCGAATGTTGAACTGCATATTGTCTGCATATTCCGGTTTCAGGCGGTAAATATATTCCCGGATCGACGAATCGACGAGGTCTGGGAGAATATGCGCCTGCGAACCGGAGAACAGAAGCTGGATCAGATTGATCTGAGAAAAGAAGCCCGTTGTGATTTCCCTTGTGAACACATCGGGCTTTTCCAGTACATTTTCCGGTTTGGAAATACTGTTTAAAATATTGGTGAGCACCTCTTTCCCGATCTGCTCGGAAAGGTCGTAAATATCCTGATAATGGAGATAAAAGGTGGCTTTGCTGATCTCTGCGAGGGCGGCAAGTTCCCGGATCGTGATTTTTTCGATCGGCTTTTGGGCACGCAGCATCAGAAATGCATTCTTGATGGCGCGTTTGGTTTTGATTTCCCGTTGATCCAAAAGAATTCCCTCCTTTCTGGACAATTTGCCCGAAACGTCCAGTATTGTAACAAGGGGCAGGATTGTCGATTGTGCCGGAAACGCTCCGGCTGGTATGATAATATCATCAGTATACGGCGCAAATAGACACCCGTCAAGAAAATCAACGACGCGTTTTTGCGAATGGCGCGAGTGAACTGCAACTGCAGATCAGAAAAGCAGGCTGCAAAAAATGATCTTTGCGGACGGAGAGAGAAGAAAGGGAGAAGAACATGGATTTTTACGGATTTTATACCGGACAGGAATTTGAAGCTTATAAATATCTGGGTGCCCATTACACGAAGGAGCGCACGACGTTTCGGACGTTTGCCCCCTCTGCAGCGGGCGTGGAGCTTGTATTAAACGGACAGGGACACGGAATGCAGCGGGTGCATGACGGCAACTTTTATGAAATTACACTGGACCAGGTAAAAGAAGGGGACCTGTATGAATTCCGTATCTGGCACAGGGATGGTTCCTGCCAGGAGCACTGTGATCCCTACGGGTTTGGAATGGAGCTTCGCCCGGCACATAAATCAGTGGTACGGGATCTTAACCGCTATGCATTTACCGATGAAAAATGGTTAAAGGATCGGGAGGATATCAGCACGAAGCCCCTCAATATTTATGAGGTACATGCTGGCTCTTTTAAAAAGCCGGGTACAGGACAGACCGACTGGTATACCTATGAGGAGCTGGGAGAGGTTCTGATCCCGTATCTGAAGGAAAGCGGCTATAACTGTGTGGAATTTCTTCCGCTGAGCGAGCATCCCTGCGATGAAAGCTGGGGATATCAGAATACGGGATTTTTTGCTCCGACTGCCCGGTATGGTACGGCAGAGGGGTTACAGAAGCTGGTGGATCAGATGCATCAGAATGGAATTTATGTGCTGCTGGATTTTGTACCGGTACACTTTGCCACAGACGATTACGGTTTGAAACGTTACGATGGCGGAGAGCTGTACGAATATCCGAGCAGGGATGTTGGAGTGAGTGAATGGGGAAGCTGTAATTTTATGCATTCCCGTGGGGAGGTGCGCTGCTTTTTACAGTCTGCGGCGTATTACTGGATGAAGGAGTTTCATTTTGACGGTATCCGGATGGATGCCATCAGCCGGATCATTTATTGGCAGGGGGATGAACGGCGCGGCGTAAACGGTAATGCAGTTGACTTTATCCGTTTTATGAATAAAGGGTTGAAAGAGCGCGTTCCGAACTGTATCCTGGCGGCGGAGGATTCTACGAATTTCCCCGGCGTAACGGCGCCCGCTGATCAGGGCGGACTTGGATTCGATTTAAAATGGAACATGGGCTGGATGCACGACACGCTGGAATATTTTCAGCTCGATCCGTCGGCGCGCACGGAAGCGTACCACAAGCTGACCTTTTCAATGATGTATGCGTATAACGAGCATTATCTGCTGCCGCTTTCCCACGATGAGGTAGTGCATGGAAAGGCGACGATTCTGCAGAAGATGAACGGCGATTACGAACGGAAATTCCCACAGGCACGCGCCATGTACGCCTATATGATGCTGCATCCGGGTAAAAAGCTGAATTTCATGGGCAATGAAATCGGGCAGTTCCGGGAATGGGATGAAAAGCGGGAGCAGGACTGGAACCTGCTGGATTTTCCGATTCACGAAGCGTTCTATCATTATATGAAGGAACTGAATCACCTTTATCTCGATCATCCGGCGCTCTGGGAAAAGGACTTTAACCGCGACGGTTTTACCTGGCTGGACTGCCATCAGGAGGGGCGCGTGATCTACGCGATGCAGAGAATGGCGGAGGACCAGACCGTGATCGGCGTATTCAATTTTTCCGCTCAGCCGCAAAACGGCTATGCCGTACCGCTGCAGAAAGACGGCAGCTATCGCGAGTTGCTTAACAGCGATTGGGAGTGCTTTGGCGGCAGCAAAAAACGGGAAGAGCTGGTATATGAGAACGGCTGTGTATTAGACCTCTCACCCTTTAGCGCAGTGCTGTTAGTTAACGGTTGAAAAACCTGCCTTGCAATGCTATACTAACATTATCTTTTTGTACCTGCAGGCGATCGCGCTGCATTCATAACAAAGCACAGGCATTTTCAATGCACTGCAACGAAGGAGAATACACGAAATGGAACAGTATAAACAGGAATTTATCGAATTTATGGTGGACAGCAATGTCTTAAAGTTTGGCGATTTTACGTTGAAGAGCGGACGTAAGTCCCCGTTTTTCATGAATGCGGGCGCTTATGTGACCGGCACACAGCTGCGCAGACTGGGCGAATATTATGCAAAGGCGATTCATGACAACTACGGACTGGATTTTGACGTGCTGTTCGGACCCGCATACAAAGGCATTCCGCTGACCGTTGCGACGACGATGGCCATCAGCGAGCTTTACGGCAAGGATATCCGTTACTGTTCCAATCGTAAGGAAGTAAAGGATCATGGCGACACCGGTATTTTACTGGGCAGCAAGTTAAAGGACGGCGACCGCGTTGTTATTATTGAGGATGTAACGACCTCCGGCAAGTCCATCGAAGAAACCTTCCCGATCTTAAAAGCACAGGCAGATGTGGAGATTGTTGGACTGATGGTTTCCTTAAACCGCATGGAGCGCGGACTTTCTTCTGAGAAGAGCGCGCTGGAAGAGATCAAAGAGAAGTATGGTTTTGACGCCAATGCCATCGTAAGCATGGCAGAGGTGACAGAATATCTGTATAACAAGCCCTACAAGGGACAGGTTTATATTGATGATACCTTAAAGGCTGCGATCGACGCTTATTACGCGCAGTACGGTGCAAAATAAGGAGGTTCAACCAATATGGAAGAAAAGACCTATAAGCTTTTGGGCGGCAGCGGCGCTTTGAACATCGCGGTCGGCGCGGTTGTGCTGGTTTCCGGGATTGCAAGCGGCGTGCTGCTGATCGTAAACGGCGCAAGACAGCTGGCGCATCGGGGCAAACTGATTTTCTGAGAATGCAGGAGATAGGATTTTTACGCAGTTCCCGGTTACGGATAGGGAACTGCGTAAGCGAAGCTTTTCGGAAAGGAGACCGGCGTGCGCAGGCATTACATTTTTACCGATAAGAGGGAATCCAAAAAGGGGATATTGTCAGCAATGCTGGGGGCAATGTCCCTGATTTCTGTTTTCCTGACCGTCTATTTTACCTGGCAGAATCATGGGACGGCATATGTGCGCTACGGCGTGGTGGCACTGCTGTGCCTGATTTTTTCTGCGGCAGGTCTGGT
>ULSL01029332.1_pt1 | contig 12803 bp, 13 predicted proteins | sample 1956321 | NCBI WGS metagenome assembly ULSL01 (sample SAMEA4835707, study PRJEB28245) | human gut metagenome | biome: gut microbiome; material: fecal sample | place: Denmark | collected 2008
CTGCTTGAACAGTTTCTCAGATATAAAGCTCCCTTGCCTGGCACAATAGCTATTTGCTGTGTAAGCGACGAAGCTACAATATGCATAACAATCAGCTTATATGTACTACCTGTAACAGGTGCATTTTTAATATCTGCTGAGACCGAAGCACCTATGTCATATGTTCCGTCCGTTGTGTAATCATCAAGATTAGAACCTGTTGGAAGAGTTGTAATTGCTCCAAGATAGAGTGATTTTATATTTTGTGTTGCCTCATATGCTTTTGTTGCACCTGTGCCACCAAGCGTAATTGGCTGTATTCGACTGTTAATCTCATCAATGCGATTGCTTGTGCTTGCGACATCAGCAAGGGCAGTTTGAAGTGCTGAAAAATCTTCTGTTTGTTCAACAACTTCGGTTGAAAGCTTTGCGTCAACAATGCAATTAAATCTCGCAGATGTAATAATTTCCTTACTTGTACCATATATAGTAATTTCACACTCAAGAGTTGTTGCTGTAGAAAGAATATTCGCTGTCAGTTCAGCAACAATAACGCTATCGACTATCGAGCAATCTTTAAGAGCAATAGTTTTATTTGCTTTTTTATCATATGCCGTAAGCGTTACACGCTCTTTGTTCAAAACAATAGGCTTTCCGTCAGCAGTAAGGACGATGTCAATATATCTTGATTTGTCATCATACTGTTTTGCAATGATTGTATTAGTGCTTTTTTGTGCATTGACATTGAGAGTCAATGCGTAATGTGGTATTTGCATAGTATTTCCTCCATTTAACTTTTATTTTTCCAAGTTCCGCCAACTTTGACAAATACATTTTTCGCTTTTTTCCATTCGCCATTTATATTTATGAAAACAGCTTTTGAGGATTTCCATTCACCACCTACTTTAAGCTTGAGATTATCAGTTGTTATAGACGGCAAAACTGTATAAATAACCTCATCCGACCATTCGGAATAAAGTCCAGAAGTCCCTTTTGCCCTGACGGCGTATTTCAATATACCGCTCGCATCATAAACCGTAAAAGCCGTATAATTGCTCGGTGTAGTGGTTTTCGTTTGTGCAGTTGTAGGGTCAAGCTTTGCCCATGATGTCCACGATTTTCCTCCGTCAGAGCTATACCTTACCCTTACCTCGTAATATGAGGTCGTTCCTGACCAGGTAATTGTTATCGGGTCGGTACGCTTGCCTGAGGCAGATAAAAGCTTAAGATTCTTTGGCACAGCGGGAGCTGATGCACAAGTATATTTGGCACTACCACTTGTCGAGGTAAGCCCACGAGAATTTGTAGCACGAACACGGAAATATATTACACTGCCGTTCGTGTAGCCATTTGCGGACGGTGTAAAGCTTACCGATTTAGCTGTTGTAGTTGAGATTGTCTTCCAAGACATATTGTCACTGCTGTGTTGATAGGTGTACTTTCCTGCTCCGCTGTCGCCCCATGAACACGAGGCACTTATAGTCAAAGTCCGAGTGCTTAAACCCGAACTTGAACTAAGAGTTGTCTTTACCTTGCTCGGAGCAGTGCCTGCGGGTACTGCAAGTGTGCGGCTTCCGCTTGACACGCTCGCAGAAATCTGTGATGAGTAGAATTTAATACTTGCTGAAACAGTTTCCGCCGAAGTTACACCCGTCACCGAATACCATCCTGTGCTTGAGGGCAGATATTTAACGAGTGCCGATGACCATTGCGATGGTGAAGCATCCTTGAGAGTAACACCGCTTGCGACTGTCTTGCCCGCAAGAGTAGCTGTGCATTTAAGGTTATAGCCGAAATAGCTTGCCCCTGTAATCGGTGCTGTGTTTATTTTAAAACGATAGTAAACAGTTGAACCACTGCGTTTGGTTTCAGCAGATACAGTTAATCTAATCGCAGGGCTTGTCGGCATTGTATATGTCGCTTGTAATTCAGCCATTTTTACACCTCCTAATACTGAATATAAATATCGCCGTTATTGCCAACTGTTGTACTTGGCTCTGCTGTTCCGTAACGAATAGGCTTGTTGCTTAGATTCACATAATTGCTGTAATATGAGCCGTGCTGACCGTCGAGCAGGTCAGAATCAAGCTTAGAGCCTGAGCCGTCAACATTCAGTAGCTTTTCAATAAGTTCCGAACTGCTTATATCAGCCTTGCCTGTAACCTTGGACGGCTCACGCTTATCCTCAATGGATTTTGCCGTTGTGGAATTTGCCGCAACAGTAAGCTGTGCAAGAGCTATCTCAAAGACATCTCCTCCTTCTGTGAGTGCTGTCCCCGACTTATATACGGCTGTAATATTCCTTGCCTCGCTTCCTAAGTCGAGCCTTAATACAACGGTATCGGTATGCTCTGATGTGCCTGAAGCTATTGCAAGCGTTTTTGCGGAATCGAGCTTGTACCAATAACCGTTGATAATAGCCGAGCCTGCACCCACTGATAAACCACTCGATGTTGAACTTACCTCAAGCCCCGAAATAACACCGTTTGTAAAAAATGTATTCCATACCTCAGCCATATCGGCAGCGTCATAAAGTCTTTCATCGCTTGTTGTACTGTTAAAAAATCTTGACTTTTCCGCCATAACATCACCTCCTTATCTGATTGTTGGCTTGAACTTTTTGATAATCCGTGACAGCCTTTCAGGAGCAGTTCCGAGTGTAACGGTTATTTTTGAGCTGTCAGCCTCATAGCTTTCAGAAACCTCCATAATGCGTGAATCTTGCATAAGCCCGATTTCTCTGTCGCTTACGGTTACCAAATCGCCTAAATCCCACTGCTCAAGATACCTGAAAGAACCGCCTTGCGAAATTTCTGCTGTGAGTGTTTCGGTCAGCTTATATTCCTTGAGTTTGTGCTTACCTTCGGCAGACAGCGAAATAGCTGTTTCTGTTTCGGCAATTTCAAGACTTCCGCAGTCCTCAAATACCTCAAAGCGATTTAAAGCTGTTGGTGTTGAAGCGTCATTCGTAACTGCAAGATATATTCTGTCAAAGTTCTCTCCGATACCTCCGCAGTAAGCAAGATTCTTGTAGCCCGACTTGTCACAGGTGTATGTAAGACTGTCGATACTCTCATAATTCCTCGACAAAATAACTCTGCTGTTGTCGGACTGATTGACCGACCTGTCAACACCGGGAACATAATCGAAAATCAGCTGTCGGTTTTTTAAATCAATATAAATTTCCCAGCCACAGTCGCAATATTCGGAAACAGACTGCAAGATTTCGTTGAGAGCATCATATCTTGCAAGCCAGTTGGTTTGTAAGCCTCTGCCTTTTGTTACAGCTATGTGAATATCTGTTCTGCGGTTTGTATCAAGTGCATAGTAGGACGGTCGGGAAGTATCCGAGCCAAGACAAGCTCCTGCAAAAATCTTTATAATAGTTTCAGCTGGCAGTGTTTTGTTCGAAGATGTCGCACTCGGCAAAGCAAGATATCCGCCATTTTTTGAGTTTGTACTCGGTATTATTACACGCTGTGCAGTAAAGCCGTCTAAGGTCTGACCTGTTACAGTTGTCGATATACCGTTTATATCGACCGTTTTTGTTATTGAACGAATAACACCTGCACGGTGTCCGTCATTGCCGAGCATAATCAGATTTCCGACTGCAATGTTTTTCTGATTTCCGATTAAATGAAGTTCGAATGAACCGATACCCTGCCACGAACGGCTAAGCTGTAAGCTGGTATACAAATCTATTTCATTTAGTAATTGCAGGCTTGGCGAAAGAATCTTAATACTTGGTATTTCCATACTACACCCCCGAATAAAATTCGCTGTAGGCTATCTTAACCGCTGTTTTCTGGCTGTCATCGCCACTATCGTAGCTTATGACATTTTCGCCCGGCTGCAGTTCCCAAAAGACCGATGCAGGGTCGATATATTGAAAAGCGTCCTTTGCAGCTTTGCCTGTTTCTGCAATTCTTACGCTCTTACTTCCCCTTGTTGTCACAATCACAAGCCTTTGTGCTTCTGTTAAAGCCTGTTCGACGGCAATGTATTGACCTGTTGTTTTGTTGCTTATCTTTGGCTTAGTTGCCGAGCCATAAATAGTTATTGTAACAGGAGCAGGAACAGAGCCTTGATAATCAATTGTGACCTCACTTTTCAGGCTTGCAAACTTAATTGGCAAAGAAAATGGAAACATAAAGCCCTCGCCCTTTATGTAACCGATTTCCTCTGATTTGCTCGATACACTTCGCCAATATGGCAACGGACACCAAAATGTTATATCCGCTTTATTATAGTTGCGTATGCGTTCGGTAAAATCAGGCGGCAAACGAGGGACAGCCTGTATGCGAACATGAATGTAATCGTTGCGATAATAGAGCCAACCGAGCTTACTTGTTGGTGTAAGTTTGCGTATAAGCTCATACCGCTGTGCGTACATATCCTGACGGTCATTTCCAAGAACATATACAGTGCAGGGAATTTCTCTCGGTTCAATGCGTAACCCTTGCATATATGCACCGTCCATACCCGGAATTGTACTTGAGATAACACTTGCCTCCACACCACCTACGCCTGTAACACTTGAGAGAATATAAGGCTCTGCTGTAGCCAAATAAACATATGTAGATGGATTTGAATAGCTTCCGCTTGGCGGAACATAAATCATTTTTTGCATTTCTGAACACCTCCTTAAAGGTAAAAAGTGCAAAAAAATAAGACCTTAAACAGTCTTTAATGCTTGTTTATAGATTGATTAAATGCCACTTGAAATCTGTTTTGCTAAAGCCTGATTCGTCCTATCAAGCTGACGGCGTGTTTCAACAGGGCTTTCAACTGGCTGATTGAAATTAACTGTTTGCTGTACTGTAACTGATTTTGAAGCAGTCTGTTTTTGAGAAGCTTGTGGAGAATTTTGGCTTGCCCAGAACCTATCCGCCGAAGCATTAGCGGTATTCGCCATTTTTCTTTGATAAGCCTCAATTTTCCCGAAAATGCTGTCAACATATGCGGAAATATTATCCATTTTAGCTTTCATACCATTATAGAGTGCATCACCGATAGTATTACCAGCAATCTCATAATCGGAAGCATAGGATTTTATCAAGCTTACAATCTGTTTCTGCGTACTATCTGCGATAAGCTTCTGAGCCTGAGCCTTAAGCGAGAATGAATCTGTCAACTTTTCATACTTCTCACCAAGCTTATTAAGTTCCTTATTCAAGCGTTCCTGAGTAGCCTGAGATTGTCCCTTGACTGCTTCAATTCTGCCCTCAAGGACTTTCTTTTGAGCTTGACGCTGTTGCTCGGCAAGTCGTTCAGCTTCTTCTTTGTCAAGGCGATTAAGTTCTTTTTGTAGCTGTGTACGGTTATAATCGTCTTTTTCGTAGGCTAATTGAAGTTCGGTTTGTTGACGCTTATTCTCGTATTCCTGCCGTTTGTTTTCGCTCTCCTGCTTATCCGCAAGCTCATCGAGTGCATCAATCTCGCCCTGAATAGCAGAAACAGTTTTATCTTCCCAGTTCTGCCAGCTTTCGATTGACTCATTTATTCTGTCCTCCTCAAGCTTACGCTGTTCCTCGTATTTTTGTTTGAGGGCTTCTGTAACGGCGTCGGCGAGAGTGTTTATGCTACTGATTTCATCGTCCTTGAGCGATTTTTTGAGGTTGTATATTTTAATCTCAAGCTCCATACGCTCCTCGGCGGTCATCTTATATTTTTGCCTTATTTGCTCAAGCTGTCTTAGCTCCTGCTGAGATGACATTTTACCAAGTGACTTCTTATTCTCAATGCCCTTATATGCTGCCTGTAAAGCTTTTGTATTAGCAGCTTCCTCATCAGCCTGCATTTGTTTCTTGGCATTATACAAACGCTTTTCCATGTCCATTTGTTCATCGGAATTTTTCCTGTACTTGTTATTTATCCTGACAAGCCAGTTATATTCCTGCTTTGAAGTAAGCTGACCGAGAGCCTTTTTGTGTTCAAGCCTTTTAAGCTCGTTTGCAAGAGCCTGATTAGTGTCAGAACCGCTCCTGCCTGACGAGTTGCCATAAGTGTTCACATTAAGATTTTTTACAGCATTAATACGAGCCTGAGCCTGTTTGATATTTCGCTGAATTTTATTATATTCTTGCTGATTTTCCGCAAGAGTAGCACTCAAAGTATTTGTTGCAAGGTTAGCAATTGCCGACATACCCATAACCTGATCAAGCATTTTATATGCATTTATTTGTGATTGTATATTATTTATAACGCCCTTAGTTTCATCTGCACTCGCTTGCAGATTAGCTATTGTACGCTTCTGAGTGAGGATATAATCACTTTTCTTTGCTTCAAAAAGTTGCTTAAGTACATTTGCTTGCTCCTTGCCGAGCTTACCCTCATTAGCCATAGCAGTAGCAACAGTAGGATACTTGTCGATTAGCTGAATCATAGTATCAACATCAAGCTGTTTGCCCTCGTTGAGTGTTTGATATGCAGAGGCAAGACTCTTAACCTCGCTCGAGATATTCGACCAACTCAACTCTTGCTTGCTGGATTCTATCTGTAAGTTTTTGTAGATTTCAAGCTCCGCATTAATCTGAGCAAGGTCTTTTTTAACTTTAACTTTATCTTTTGAACTTTCCATTTCAAGTTCAAGCTCTTTCTTTTTTGCTGTCAGTTTGTCGATAAGTGCCTGCTGTTCTTCCTCATAAGCTTCCTTGATTTTTCTGCCGTTTTTGAGAGTTAAATCGCCTGTTTCACTGATATAGTTTGCTAAATCTGGATATTGCTTACAAAGGCTTTGCAGTGTACTTGCATCAAGCTCTCCACCCTCGCTAACAGTCTTATAAGCGGAAGAAAGGTCGGACATATTAGAATATAATTCTGATACAGTATTAGAGTATTCCTCCGTTTTGTCATCTGAATTATCTAATTCTTTATATAGATTTTTTAATTTTTCTTCATATTTTTCTATTGTTCCCACTGCTTGATCATGCTGAATAAATAAGTCAGAGTAAGTATTTTCCAAACTTTTTAGTTTATTCCAATCGCCAGCAACAGTATCAACAAGTTCTTTGTTACGCAATGCACTATATTTATCTAAAACTTTTCCTTCACGAGCCATATCATGATATTTACTTGTATCCCTTATTTGTTGCCAGAGATCTTCTCCGTAATCGTCATAATATGCTTTCCAAGCCGCTTTGACATCTTCTTGTGATACTTCTGATTCAACTTTATATGCTTCTTTAAGAACATTTTCTGTGCTCTCAATTTCAGATTTTATTTTTAATTGCTTAACATATTTTTCTACATCAACTGATAAACTTTTATACGCACCACTTTGGTCTTTAAGTGCTTGTGTTGTTGTATTCATTGTTTGTGCAATCTGACCTGCAATATTATCAAGCTCTTTTTGTTCGTCTACGGTAAGATTAGTTTTACTTCTCAGTTCTTCATATTCACCTGCAAGCGACCTGATTAAACCTATCTCACCATCTGTACTTGCTCGCTTTTCATCTAATGCAGCTTCTGCTTCTTGTATATCCTGTATATAATTTTTTGCAGTACTTTTTTGTGCTTCAATACTTTTTTGACGAGCTTCATTTTCAGCATCAACTGCTTTCTGTACTACATTAATAATCAGATTTGCAGCAATACCAATTCCTGCGACAATTGCAGTTCCCCAAGAAAGTGCAGCAGAAGCTCCCATTGTCATTGCCATTTTAGCAGCATTGACCTGTGTGATAATTTCCCCTATACCACTAACTGCATCAGGTACTACACTATTAAATGTTCTTAAAGAAGTAGTAGCAAGATTAATAGCACCAGCAAAATTTTTACCTGCTTGATTGTTTGCTAACTTTTTATTAAGTTCATCTTGTTTTTTTGCTGATTTCTGAACCGCTTCGGTTTGTTTTTCATAATTTTTGACATTCTTTTTGACAACAGTGTCCATTTGTGTATAAGTATTGTCAAAGCGAGCTTCAAGCGACTTGATTGTGTTGGCTTGCTTGTCCATTGCAGCAGTCATCTTATCAATTTCTGATGTATTACCTTGTTTTTCTGCTAACAATCTTGCTTTTGCGAGTTCTTGATACTGCTTTTGAGCCATTTCAATTTTACTTGATAATACTTCAAGATTATTCTGATATTTTTTAAGGTTATCTACATCTTGAAAACAAGATGATATAATTTGCTCAGCTTTTTCACCTGATATTCCAAGATTGTTCAAAACATCTCGTATATAATCTATTGTATCAGCATATGATTGTGCATTTAAAGTGACCTTTTCTGTAACTACATCTGGTAAGGATACACCTGATAAATCATTGATTTCATTTTCTGCTTGTACAACTTTTAACATAGACGATACATAGCTATCAAGCTGAGTTTGAGTTTTTGTATACATCTGATTTAGCTGTTCAATAGCATTACTTGTGCGTTCTATGCCTTCTGTATCATTAACTGCAGAAAATGCTCTTTTTTGAGTTTCGCAATTTTCTATTTTCTCTGACAAATCGTCTAAAGCTGTGCTGTATCGTTGTACTATTGCAACATTAAAAGTATCTTTGTCAATAAGCCCTTTAAAATCATTTTTGATTATATCTGCTGATTTTTCAGCTGATATACCAAGACTTTCAAGCGAACCTTGTAAGTAGCTAATAGACATATCATCAAGTTCTGGCTTTATTTTAGGTTTTGTTACTCTATCTCCAAGAGTTTTAAGTTGTTCTTGAATTTCATCTGCATCTTCACGAGCTTGCTTTGTTTCAAGCACTATTTCAGCAACAATTTTACCTACATCTATTTCTTCTGCCACCAAACCACCTCTATTCTGAAATATTAGTAATTTATTGAAAAATGTATAAGTTTTTGATAAACTAAGTGAAAATATATCATGAAAGGAATTTTACACATGACCGAATATGAAAAATATCAAGTAAAGCGTGCTAAACATTTACTGGATTCTTTAGGGATGAGCACAGGAAATAATGTAACAAAAGATATAGAATCAGATTTAATTAAAATTTGTGCAGGAAGACCTATATATAAGTGTGTTAATGAAATTTCCAAATTTGCACTTGAATTATGTCAAAATATTGATGATATAGAAGCCCTTGAAATATCATTAAGGGCTTGTAAGAATCTCCCTGTGGCTTTTCGCCCTCAAGCAATAGAAATTGCTAAACAAATCATTGATAAAGACCCAAATCCATGGTCATATTATCAGTATGGATTATTACTATTAGCGGATGTTCAATTAAAGGAAGCTGAAGAAGCTTTTAAGATTGCTTATAAACTTGAGCCTTCATCAGATTTAATTTGTGTTCATTTAGCTAAAACTTATGTTAAATTAAATATGATTGATAAAGGTTTAGACTTACTATATAATTTCAAAGCAAGCACATATTATGGACAAAAGTATAAGGACTATTTCGGTAATGAACATGTTGACAAATCAAGCATTGCATATATAGACTATATGATTTCAGACCTTGAAAATAAAAAATCAAAAGGGTATATTTATCGTCCGAGAAAAAAACATCAAAATAAAATTAAATCTGATACAAATCAAATAAAAGACAAAGTAAATGAAACAATACCTAAAATTGATAAAAAGAAAAAATCTGATATTGATACTTCATATATTTCAAATATTGTAAACGAAGAACTTGAACGGCTTAAAAGAAATGGAATAATCGAAGAAACAGATATAGATTAACTAAAAATCATCAGCATAATATTCCTTTCCACTTTCACTCTCAGAATCAATGCGGTGCATATCGTTATAGGCATCGAGCATAGCGATAAATTCATCGTAATAATAGTTTTCGAGCATTTCGGTCTTGCTTATTCCGATACTTTGGGCGATTGCGAGCCATCGCTGAAGCCAGTATTCGCTTTCGACCGTGCTGGAGTTGCTTTCCTGCTCATACTCTGCACGGTCATAAAAAAATCCGACATATCATTCACTTTCCAGAATGCCTCTATAATCTCGGCAAGCTCCGAAAGTGAAAGCGGATTTTTGCAATTTACATCGAGTAGACGCTCCTCCGGAATATTAAGCAGCTGCGAAAGAATCTTGCAAAATTCCTCAGGAACGACTTTCAGCAATCTGCCACAAAGCGATAATATGGTATTACGGTTAAAGCTTTGTAGATTTTCAAGCAAATCAATCAGATTACCACCATCAGGAAGAAGTTCATTAAGGAGAAGTGCCGGAAGCTCGTTAATCTCACGCAGTACAGCGATATACTTAGCGATAGGAAGCTTTGTAATCGTAACGCCATATAGAGTATACGATTTCGGTATACTCATAGATATGCTCTTATCTTTACGAAACAGCCCTATCATTATGCACCCTCCATACTTGTGATGTATGTAAGAGCTGTACCCTTATCAACATCTTTTGTAGAGCGGATAAGATGGTCAATTTCTCTCGGTATACACTTAAATGTAAGCTCATAAGTCTGAGCATCGTTATTTGTACCCTTTGTATTGTGTGTAACCTTATAGCCTGTGCATTTACAGCAGAAGTAACGATAAAGTCTATAACCGCCGTCCCTGCGAAGTGCTGAGAATGTAAGAGCAACCTCGTTAGGTTCATCGAATGTACTTTCTTTGAGTTCTGTATCAAATTCAGCACCGATAAGCTGAGCAAGGTTTGCAAGCTCAGCCTCAACAACGGTGATTACGAGGGTTGTATCTGTCCAATCTGAACCACTATCCCATACGCCATCATCTGCTGGAATAGAAAAATCTGTCTTATTATCTGTCGGAGCACAAGAGCTTGCACCTTCAAGCGAAGTACGCTCAGGCTCGCAGGCATATGCAGCAGATGTATTTGTAGTGATTCCAAAGAATCCGAGATTTGCAAAACCTTTAAGATATTTCTTCATAATAAAAATCCTTTCTTAGTTATCGCCCCATAGAGCAATTTCACAATAGTATGTTGTATAACCCTCGCCACGCTCAAGGATAACAGCACCTCGGCGTGGACGAGCTACACAAAATTTTTCGTCTGTTAAATTTATAATTCTTTCTTCTGTACCGCTATCGAGCTTTTGAAACAACTCTGAGCATACCTTGTATGCTTCTTGTGCAGTACTTCGACGGGCTTGTATCTGTATGTAGGCAAGCCCCGAACCGTCATTGATGTCAGCAACAGTATGATCCCATTTCGATAGGTTTATTGCTTCAAGCTGTTTTGAAACATCTGGCATAAAATCGCAGTAAACATTCGTGTAACCGTTGTTTAAGAGATAATTTCTTAAAGCATAGTGCATTTAACCACCTCCCAATTTAGCAAGTCTGTCTTTGATAACTTCATAATATTCCTCATCCCACTCAAAGCCTGTCACCATATTTTTAATCCAGTACCAGCAATATCTGAATAGCTTTGGTTGGCTTGATATTAACTTTGTTGTGAATGGCTGACAAGCAGTCAGCACTATCGCACCATTATCTTTGATAATGCGTTTATACTGTTTCCATAATAAATCAAAAGGGATAATGCTATCCCATCTGCAGTCGGTTACACCGTATGGCAGGTCGCAGAGTATCATATCTATACTTTTATCAGGATACATACTCATACCCGCAACACAGTCCATATTAAAAATCTTGTTTACAAAATCTGCGATAAATTCTCCTATCTATTTCATCATTTCATTTATAATCCCTTCGGCAATAAGCTTGAGTATCCTGTCCTTTTCTTCAACAAGTACAGATTCAAGATACTTAGCTTGACCGCCTTTCGGGTGGTCGTATTCTGTATGTTCGTGCTGATTGGCGGCATATTTGGTATTGTAAGAAACCTCACCTTTTGTCGCTGTATCAGGAAGTGTGCTTGTAATAGTTACACCACCGCTTTTTTCGCCGTGTGCATATTGTTCTCCATCGATTTTTACTTCAACATTGCCCCGCAGGTCGCCTGTATCAATAGGTGCTCTCTGTTGGCTTTCTGTTGCTATATAAAGCAGTGCATTTGCAAGACCAACAACCGAACCATGTTCTAAGTTGTCAACGGCTTCCTGAATATTTTCGACAGCCTCATTAAGCCCTTTGAGATATTTACTTTCTGGTATATTCTTCCGTTTAGCCATAGTTACCACCTCACAAAATTATCTCATAATGGTCGAGCCGACCCATAAGATTTGTAATAGGCGAACAGGATTTAACTGTGTATTTTATATCGTTTACAAAGACTATGCTAAGCGGAGGTATAACTTCATCTGAATAAATAGTTGCTGTGCTTATCACTTTATTGCCTTTAGAATCAAGAGTTTCCTGCGTTTTATACTCTACTCGGCAAAGCACATCTTTTGCAGAACTGTATTGACTATCTCCAAAATCATTGACACCAATATAATTCTGTACAGAAATGCTATCCTTAAAGTATGGAGTAAACAAGCTCATAACATCACCGCCGAACCGAGAATATACGGTCGCATAAGCGACATAGCGACCTTACTTTTAAGCTCATTATTTTGCTTAGAAGATGAGTTTGAATCATCTGAATAGCTTTCACTTGTATTGCCAAGCTTAATTGAAGTTACACCTTGTTCACGCAAAGAAATTCTTTGCATTGCTTGTGTATCAGATAATGTAAGTGCTTCGAGAGCTTGTGCCATAAGTACTGCTCTTGGTACTTCCGAACTTTTTCCTCTCGGAAATTGTAGAGTTTGTTCAGCACTATGTTTTCGAGATGTAAGCATAAGGCTGTCGATATGCACAGTAGCAAGTATTAAATATTGCTTTCGTTCGCCGTCTGTAAGCTCACGCCATTTTCCTGTTGTATCGACATCTTCAATAAGCTCGTTTGCTTCTTCAAAGCTTAAATAACTGTTAATGCCTTTTTTAAACATAATCAACCACCTGAATGT
>ULSL01031760.1_pt1 | contig 12753 bp, 9 predicted proteins | sample 1956321 | NCBI WGS metagenome assembly ULSL01 (sample SAMEA4835707, study PRJEB28245) | human gut metagenome | biome: gut microbiome; material: fecal sample | place: Denmark | collected 2008
GTTTTCAGATTTTATTTTTTTCTTTTTTTGAATTCACATGAATATATAAACGCTTAAAAATTAATATGATTATTCCTATTTTTTTCATATGATATGTCAGAATACTATTTTAAGGCTTTCTACTTCTCCATGTGATTTTTAGCTGAAAATGTAATAATATCCTTTAAATAAATGCTATTCTTATAATCTATACATAAACAACCCTTTTATGTATGATTCAATCATATGAACAAGTGTTTTTATGTATGAATATTCCTTATTTAGTCACATATAATAAAAAATCGTATGAAATATCATAAATACTTCATACGATTAGACATATTTAAGAGCTTTTACGCCCTTCAAACGCTTTTAACAACGTCATAGCGTCTGTGTAGTCTAAATGGCTACCTACAGGTATTCCATGAGCTAATCTTGACACTCTACACTTACCTTCTAAAAGTTTAGATATGTATAATGCTGTTGTCTCCCCTTCTACAGTTGGATCCAACGCTAATATAACTTCTTCTGTATTTTCATTAATTCTTTTTAAGAGTGACATAATATTCAGTTGGTCTGGTAGAACTCCTTTTTGTGTATTAATCAAACCATCAAGTACATGATATACACCATTAAATTCTTGCATAGACTCAATTACAGATATATCTTTTGGGTTTTGTACAACGCATATGATATTCTGATTGCGTTTTGAACTCTTACAGAATTCACACAGTTCATCTTCTGTTAAGTTACCACAACATGTACATTTTTTTACTTTCTTTTTTAAATTAATTAACGTTTCTGCCATTTCAGATATTTCATCTTCATTCCAACTAAGTACAGTAAATGCATATCTTTCAGCTGTCTTAGCACCTACTCCTGGTAATTTCTGAAATTCATATATTAAATCATCAAATGTTTTTGGATACATATTTCACCTTCTAATCTTCTTTTATCTCAATGTTTGGAAATAAACTTTTCATATGATCTTCTATACTCATGTTATTTTCTGTTATAGACTCTTTTCTTCTTAATTGAACTTGAAATGGTTCCGGAAGATTTCCACTAATCATCTTTTCCTTAAAAACATCAAGAACTCTTGCTTGTTGTGTTTTATCCAGCGCGAATACTTTCTTTGCCTTTCCTAATAACACCTCCATAAAATCTTCATATCCATAATTTAATTCAAATTCATTAATTTGTTTTGCGAAGATTTCACTCGATGTACATACCACAATATAATTTGATCCACTTGCCATTATGACACTGTTTCTTAGAGAAGCTGCATATTTTCCAAATTCCAAACTTGATGTGAATTGTCCTATATTATTGAATTTAGTTGTATCTATGTTTCTTTCCATTTTGTTTGCTCCAACAAGTAGTTGAACGACAAAATCATCATTCAATATGATTTTATTATCCGCGTTTTCTGACTGTTTTAATGTTTCACGTGAAACATCAGAAATTTCAGATTTCTCTAAAACCTTATTTTTATCACCTATTTTGCTGCTTTTCTCAATAATATCTGAGTTATCAGAACCATCATCATATGACGTTTCATAATTATCTTCTTCAATATCCGAATTATTATCATATTCAGATTCAATTTTAGTACTTTTTGGTTCATATGAATAATTTGAAATCTTTAATAAAGAAGCTTCTAGATAATCCAATGCATTCGACGCATACGTATATTTATTATATGTATCCATCAATTCTTCCATGCATTGAATTCTGAAATGAATAGGAGCGGATTTGAAATATTTCCGAATCATATCTTTATTCATATCCGATACTAAAGTAGAATTTTCTGAATAATCTAGAATTAAACTATCTTTTAACATATGAATAAAGTCTGCCGTTAAACGTTTTATATCCATTCCCATATCTGAATATTTCTGAATATCTTTTATAAAACTATCTACATCTTTTTTATAAACTGAACTAAATAATTGACCAATATCTTCTGATGTTATGACACCATAGATTTTACGGATATCATTCACATCAATATGAGATGTACAATATGCTACGCATTGATCCAAAATAGATAAAGCATCTCGCATACCTCCATCTGCAAGCTGTGCAATCAATGTCAAACCATCCTGATCAATTTCTATACCTTCATTTTTACAAACCACAGACAATCGGTATTTAATATCATTTACACTCACTTTGTTGAAATCAAATCTTTGGCAACGAGAAATAATCGTAGGCAATACTTTATTAGGTTCAGTTGTCGCAAATATAAAAATCACATGAGCAGGAGGTTCTTCGATTGTTTTCAACAATGCATTGAATGCTCCTGAAGTCATCATATGAACTTCATCAATAATATAGATCTTGTATTTTCCTTGCATAGGAGCATACTTTACTTTATCAATTAAATTTCTTACTTCATCAACACCGTTGTTACTAGCCGCATCTATTTCAATGATATCTGGATGACTTCCGTTTGCGGCCATCTTACAGTTCTCGCAGATTCCACAAGGAGCATCCTGACTGTTTGTACAATTCAATGTCTTCGCGAATATTTTTGCGATTGAAGTTTTTCCTGTACCTCTAGGCCCACAAAATAAATAGGCATGGGCAATACGATTTTGAACAATCGCATTTTTTAATGTTTGAATTATATGTGTCTGACCAACAACTTCATCAAAATTACTTGGTCTATATTTTCTATATAACGCTTGATATGCCATTCGTTTATATCCTTTCTATATTGTTTTCCTGTATCCTATTTTATCATAGTTTTACTCATTTTATTTGATGTATTCTATATATATGAAAAGCAGAAATCTTTTTGAATTATGATTTCTGCTTCTTTTTCATATCTCTTTTCTTCTTAAAAAAATGTTTCAATAGATCTGAACATTCAGATTCTAGAATGCCTTTTCTATATATTGGATGATGATTAAATTCAGATACTTCGAATAAATTTGTACATGTGCCTACACAACCTCCTTTAGGATCCGTTGCTCCATAAACAACTTCTTTGATTCTAGATTGGATAATGGCACCTGCACACATAGGACATGGTTCCAAAGTTACATACAAAACACAATCTTCCAATCTCCATGTACCTAATTTTTTACAAGCTTTTTGAATAGCCATGATTTCAGCATGCGCAATACTCTGTTGCAAAGTTTCTCGCTTGTTATATCCTCGAGCTATAATTTTATCATCTTTTACAATCACGCAACCAATAGGAACTTCATCATAGCTTTCTGCTTTCTTAGCCTGCTTGATAGCTTCCTTCATCCATTTCACATCATCCATATTCATATCCTCATATAAAAAAACTACTACACATGATGGAGCTTGCTTAAGGCTGCTTCGTTCCCGACCTGACCTGATTCACAAGATATCATTGTAGTAGCTAGGTTATTATATCAAATCCATTTTCAATTCGCAATAGAAAAAGCTGTCAAATGACAGCCTTAAGGATTAACCAATTTTCTTTTTACCACCCATATAAGGTTGTAAAGCTTCTGGAATCAAGATAGATCCATCTTCTTGTAGATTGTTTTCTAAGAATGCGATCAACATTCTTGGTGGAGCAACACATGTGTTGTTTAATGTGTGTGCATAATATTTTTCTCCATTTTCACCCTTAACACGAATCTTTAAACGACGTGCCTGAGCATCTGTCAAGTTAGAGCAACTTCCTACTTCAAAATATTTCTTTTGACGTGGAGACCAAGCTTCAACATCCACTGACTTGCATTTTAAATCTGCCAAATCACCTGAACAGCATTCCAAAGTACGTACTGGAATATCTAATGTTCTGAAGAACTCTACAGTATTCATATACAATTTTTTAAACCATTCCATACTATCTTCAGGTTTACAAACAACAATCATTTCTTGTTTTTCAAATTGGTGAATACGATATACACCACGTTCTTCAATACCGTGAGCACCTTTTTCTTTACGGAAACAAGGTGAGTATGAAGTATATGTATATGGAAGATCTTTTTCTTCAAGAATTGTGTCTTTGAATTTACCAATCATAGAGTGTTCACTTGTACCAATCAAATACAAATCTTCACCTTCGATTTTATACATCATGCCTTCCATTTCTGCAAATGACATTACACCATCAACAACTGAACTACGAATCATATATGGTGGAATAACAAATGTAAATCCTTTTTTATCAATCATGAAATCACGAGCATAATTTAAGATTGCTGAATGTAGACGAGCAATGTCTCCCATTAAATAGTAGAATCCATTACCAGCTACACGGCGTGCTGCATCCAAATCAATTCCACTTAAACGTTCCATGATTTCAGTGTGATAAGGAATTTCAAAATCAGGAACAACAGGTTCACCGAATCTTTCTAATTCAACATTTTCACTATCGTCTTTTCCAATCGGAACACTATCATCAATGATGTTTGGAATCTGCATCATTTTTTCTGTTACAGACTCTCTTAATTTGATTTCTTTTTCTTCTAAAGCTGTTAGCTCATGAGCGATTTCAGCCATTTGTTGCTTAATCTCTTCAGCTTCTTCTTTTTTGCCTTGACCCATTAATTTACCGATTTCTTTAGAAATCTTTTTACGATTCGCACGCAAATCATCCGCATGTTGTTGTGTTTGACGAAGTTCTTTGTCCTCCATCAACACTTCATTAACTAAAGGCAATTTGTAGTCTTGGAACTTTTTCTTAATGTTCTCTTTAACAATGTCCGGGTTTTCACGGACAAATTTCATATCTAGCATGATATCCTCCTTGCATAAAAAAAGAGACACTCACACCCATAAAGGGACGATGTCTCGCGTTGCCACCCTTTTTATCATATATATACATATATGATCTCTTAACATGATAACGGTATGTACCGGATCAAACTACTAATTTCATTTGATCACTCTAAGGTGCTATTCAATTACTCATATCAGTATTTTCACCAACCATACTGTCTCTAATCCATATATTGAATAATCTACTTATCCTTATCTTTGTTTTCAACACATTTATACCATTAAAACAAAGCTAAAGTCAACCGCTTATTCTGCGAAATAGCCTCATTAAATCGGATTTATCATATGATTCTACTTATCTACAAATCATATTCAATATCACAATTATATATAGTATTAAAATATAAGAAATCCATCTATAATCCATTCCCATGAATATTAAAAACTGAATAAACAAAAGTAACCCTAATAGGGAAAAGAAGGCATAAATTCGTTTTGTTGAATTATCATAATACAAATAGTATAAGCCAATTACTGCCATTGCAAAAATAGCGCCAATACATAAAGATCCTATAATGCTTCCATGACCAGAAATATAAACACATGCCGCAACAAAGATCATACATACTAAGGAAATTTTATCTGCTTTTCTATCTTGTCTAAAACTTTCCATTTTGTATACATCTAAATTGTGAATAATATTTGTGACTTCTTCATTCGAATAATTCAAACTCTTTTTACATGATAACAATTCAGCCACAGAAACATGCAAAGATTCAGATAGGGCAGGTAACAATTGAATGTCTGGATATCCTATTCCACGTTCCCATCGGCTAACAGCTTTATCTGTGACATGTAGCTGTTGAGCTAATTCCATTTGCGTCATATTGTTTTCTTTTCTTAACTTACAGATAAATATTCCCATATCTTTTGCGTTCACATATATCACTTCTTTCTATAATAATTTATATCCATTCTATCAAATAGGCAATCAACGTGTCGTTTATACAATGTATTCGGGTTATTTCCATCTGATTTATCATATGAAAAAGGAGTAAAATCATAATTCTACTCCTTACATGCATTATTCTTCTGTATTTTCTTCGGATTCTACTTCAGGCTCTTCATGATCTACCAATGTCATACGCGTTACTTTCGCGTCCCCATTTAAGTTGATCAATCTTACACCTTGTGTATTTCTTCCATAGATTCCTACATTCTCTAAAGCCACACGAATCATGATTCCATCACTGGCAACAATCATCGCATCTTCTTTACCAGTAACCGCACGCATACACATTAGCTTACCAGTCTTTTCTGTGATATTAATTGTGCTAACACCTTTTTTACCACGAGAAGTCAAACGATAATCCTCGAACTTACTACGTTTACCATAACCATTTTCAGAAACAACCAGAACTGTGTCTCCTTCACTTGAGAGTGCAGCACCTACAACTTCACTGCCGTCACAATTGAATCCTAATACACCACTTGCGCTACGTCCCATGATACGAACTTGATCTTCATTAAATCGAACAGCTTTACCATTTGATCCAGAAATAATTACTTCATCTTGACCTGTAGTTAATTTCACAAAACGTAATTCATCATCCGGTTTTAAACTAATCGCAATCTTACCATTACGATTGATATTTTCAAATTCAGATACGGATGTACGTTTTACAATACCATTCTTTGTGACAAATAACAATGTTTCACTTTCATCATCCTTAGGAACAGCTACAAGAACATTTACTTTTTCACCTTTTTCCAAAGTCATTAAATTCACAATTGGAATTCCTTTAGATGTTCTAGATCCGCTTGGAACATTGTATCCTTTTAATCGATATACACGACCCTTATCTGTAAACAACAATAAGAAATCATGTGTTGACATTGAAATCATTGTATCGATAGAATCTTCTTCATTTAACGTTAATGATTTAATACCGCGTCCACCACGATTTTGAGCACGATATGTATCTACAAGCTGACGCTTAATATATCCTGATTCAGTTAATGTGATAATTACATCTTCAACTGGAATTAAGTCTTCATCTTCCATATCAACAGAAGCATCACTAATTTCAGTTCTTCTTTCATCACCATATTTCTGATCAATTTCAGTTAAATCATCACGAATGATTTTAAGAACACGATCATGATTTGCTAAGATATCCTTTAAATCTTCAATTGTCAACAATAACTGTTGATATTCATTTTCAATCTTATCTCTTTCTAATCCAGATAATCTTCTTAACTGCATAGCCAGGATTGCTTTTGCCTGAATCATACTCAATCCAAACGCATCACATAAATCTTGAGATAAGCCTGCCTCATCTTTTTTAGAACTACGAATCATATGAATAACTTCATCAATATGATCCATCGCAATACGCAAACCTTCTAAAATATGTGCACGATCTTGTGCTTTCTTTAACTCAAACTGTGTTTTTCTTACAACTACATCAACCTGATGATCAATATAATCATGAATAATATCTTTTAAAGGCAATTGTTTAGGACGACCATTTTCAAGTGCCAACATATTGATACCAAATGAAGTCTGAAGAGGAGTTAATCTAAACAACTGATTTAAGATTACTTCTTCCTGTGCATCCTTCTTTAATTCCATGACGATACGAATACCTTCACGATTACTTTCATCATTTAAATAAGTAACCCCCTGAATAGCTTTATCGCGAATTAAAGAAGCCATCTTAGTGATCAAGTTTGCCTTATTAACCTGATAAGGAATTTCATAGAAAATAATCTGTTTCTTTCCATTTGTTAATTCTTCTACACGATACTTCGAACGAATCATAATCGATCCACGTCCAGTTTCAAATGCTTGACGAATTCCTTTTCGACCTAAAATGATACCACCAGTAGGGAAATCAGGTCCTTTAATGACTTCCATCAATTGAGGAATTGTAATATCTGGATCATCCATTACCGCAAAAATAGCTTGAATTGTTTCTGATAAGTTATGTGGTGGAATATTTGTTGCCATACCAACCGCAATACCAACAGCCCCATTAATCAATAAGTTTGGAATACGACTTGGAAGCACAACTGGCTCATTTTCTTCACCATCATAGTTTGGAATAAAATCAACCGTATCCTTTTGAATATCTCGCATCATTTCCATAGAAATTTTAGACATGCGAGCTTCCGTATAACGCATTGCCGCAGCTCCATCTCCATCTAGAGAACCAAAATTTCCATGTCCATCCACTAGTGGATATCGATAAGAGAAATCTTGGGCCATACGAACCATTGCATCATATACAGCTGTATCACCATGAGGGTGATACTTACCAATAACTTCACCAACAATACGAGCACTTTTTTTATGTGCAACACCTGAAGTAATTCCCAATTGATTCATCGCATGTAAAATACGACGATGAACAGGTTTCATACCATCACGAACATCCGGTAATGCACGTGAAACAATAACAGACATTGAATAATCTAGAAAGGCTGTACGCATTTCTTTGGATATTTCAACATCTTCTACATAGTCATATCGCTTATTTTCTTCTTCCATAAGGACCTCCTACTAGTAATCCAAATTAGCGTATACAGCATTTTCCTGAATATATTCACGACGAGGTTCTACATCCTCACCCATCAACATATCAAATACACTGTCCGCTTCCATCGCATCATCAATAGTGACACGTTTCAATACTCTATGATGTGGATCCATGGTTGTTTCCCACAACTGTTCTGCATCCATTTCACCTAAACCTTTATAACGCTGAACTTTGTATCCTTCTTTAAATTCTTCACGCAACTGATCCATTTCCTGCTCTTTATATGCATAGGCAATCTTTTTACCTTTTTGCACCTTGTATAAAGGCGGTTGTGCAATATAAACATATCCACCTTCAATAACAGGCTTCATAAAACGATATAAGAAAGTCAACATCAATGTACAAATATGACTACCATCGACATCGGCATCGGTCATAATAACAATTTTGTGATAACGTAATTTAGATACATCTACATCTTCTTGAATACCACATCCAAAAGCGGTAATCATACTACGAATTTCCTGGTTTTCAAAAATACGATGTGTTCTAGCTTTTTCAACATTTAAAATCTTACCACGCAAAGGTAGAATTGCTTGTGTTTTCGCGTCACGACCTTGTTTCGCGCTGCCCCCGGCAGAATCCCCTTCGACAATGTAGATTTCGCATTCACTTGCATCTTTACTTGAACAATCCGTTAACTTACCAGGTAAAGAACTAATACCATCCAATGCAGATTTACGACGTGTTAATTCACGAGCCTTTTTAGCCGCAATTCTAGCCTTACTTGCGATTTCAGCTTTTTCCACAATAGCCTTGGCAATATCTGGATTTTCTAAGAAAAAACGATTGATTTGTTCTCCAGCAATGTTAGAAACAATCTTACGAACTTCGCTATTTCCTAATTTTGTCTTTGTCTGTCCTTCATATTGAGGATCTGGATGCTTTACAGAAATAATCGCAACCAAACCTTCCTTAACATCATCTTGAGATAAAGTTTCATCCTTTTTGATCATGTTGTTGTTTTTCGCATATGTGTTGATACAACGAGTCAAAGCCATTCTAAAACCATCTTCATGATATCCACCTTCATGCGTATGAATATTATTACAGAATGAATAAATACTTGATTGATAGCCATCATTATACTGCAAGGCTACTTCTGCAAGTATACCATCCTGCAATCCTTCTACATAAATAACTTTATCACTAATTGTACTCTTATTCTTATTTAAGAATTGAACGTACTCAATAATTCCACCCTCATACTTATAGTCATTGCTTAAACCATCTGGCGTTCTTTTATCTGTTAATGTTAAACGAATATCTTTATTTAAGAATGCAAGCTGACGCAAACGAGAATTTAAGATTTCATAATCATAAACGGTTGTATCCTTAAAAATTTGTGAATCCGCCTTAAAACGAACCAAAGTACCCGTTTCTGTTGTTTCTCCAATGACTTTTAACGGTTCAACCGCATGTCCACCATTTTCAAAACGAATAAAATAAATTTTACCATCTTGAAATACAGTAACCTCTAACCATTCACTCAACGCATTAACAACACTAGCACCAACACCATGTAAACCTCCGGAAACCTTATATGCGCCCCCACCAAATTTACCACCAGCATGTAAAACTGTCATAATGGTTTCAACTGCACTAATTCCCGTCTTTTCATGAATTCCAACCGGCATACCACGCCCATTATCACGTACCGCAATAATGTTATCTGGCTCAATTGTTACATCAATTCGATTCGCAAATCCAGCTAATGCCTCATCAATACCATTATCTACGATTTCCCAAACCAAATGGTGGAGTCCACGAGCCGAAGTCGAACCAATATACATTCCTGGTCTCAAACGAACCGCTTCTAACCCTTCCAACACTTGAATATCATCCGCAGTATACGAATGTTCTACTTGTGTAGCTTGTGATTCTAATTCTTCAAATTCAAGAATCTCTTTTTGTAATTCATCCTGACTCATTTTAAGACCTCCTTGATTCTCCCTTTTTCTATATCATAGAATCGCACTTCACGATTCCAATTTATATTTAATCTCTCTGTTGTTGTTATAAAAATTTGCATATCTCTAGGAAGCTTTTCAATTAGCTGACGCTTTCTAAAATCATCCAGTTCACTAAATACATCATCCAACAACAATATTGGATATTGCCCGCTCTTTTCATAAATAATTTGAGCCAACCCCAACTTAAGTGCCAATACAAAACTTCTTTTTTGTCCCTGACTTGCGACTTCACATACAGGATTTTCATTTAATTCAAACAAAATATCATCTCTATGAATTCCAATCAAAGTCTGATGATATCTTTTTTCTTTTTCAAAAACCTTATCGTACGCTTCCTTCATATGACTTTTCATATCCGGATCAATAGGAATAAAAGTCATATATTTTGCACCTATCTCTTCTTTTTCATTTGAAAAGAAAGGATAAAGCTCACGTGCTTTATTCATCAAAGAATTTAGAAATTCATTTCTTTGTTTGATAATCACACTTTGAACTTCTATCATCTGGTCTAAATAAATCTGTACTAAACATTCATCTATATTACTTTGCTTCAAAGCTTGATTTCTTTGTTTTAAAAGTTTTTGGTAAGAAGACAAAGTAGATGTATAAGTTTTTGATAACTTCATCAATTCCATATCAATAAATCGTCTTCGATTTTTTGGAGATGAAGTAAATAAAGATAAATCATCAGGACAAAACAAGATGGCATTTTCAATTCCAATAAAATCTGAATATTTTTTAACCGGATTTTGAAAACGAAATAAATGCTTTTTTTGATGATCCACAATCACTTTCAATTCTTCTTTTCTGTGATTAGACTCTACGATTGCTTGAACACAAAATTCATTACATCCATGCATGATCATACTGTCCATTTGATTTGTGCGAAACGAACGCAAATGACTTAAAAAATAGATAGCCTCAATTAAATTTGTTTTTCCTTGTGCATTTTTTCCATATAAAAAATGAATGCATTTTGGTACAAAAGAAAAAGACATGGTTTCATAATTACGAAAATGAAAACATGTCAGTTTTTCAACATTCATTTCACTTCGATCCTTATTCCATTAGTTTCTACAATATCTCCATGGTAGATTTTCTTTCCACGACGATTTTCATTAACGCCGTTTACGAATACTTCCATGCTTGCTAAATATTCCTTAGCCTGTCCGCCGCTATAAACAACGTCACAAGCTTTCAGCAATTGTGCTAATGTAATATACTCATCTCTTAATTCAAATTCCATGAAAATACCTCTTTTCGCACTCTAATTATATCATAAAACCTCATAAATATCTATGCGTACAGAGATACCGATATAAAAAGAAACCGTTTAAAACAAGTTTAAACGGCATTTTCTTTAATCATAACTACGAATTGGCACCAAAATCATTAACACTGACGCATCTTCAGGGTTAGATACCTTGATTGGCTTCATAAAACCAGAAAATTCAATCAATACTTTTTCACAACCTAAAGCTTTGATTGCATCCAACATATAAGTTCCATTACATGTTAATGAGATTTCTTCTCCCTCATACTCACATTTTGTTAACACTTCATCAGAATTACCAATTTCACTAGAGTATGTCTTCACATGAGTTTCTTGTGGGGTACATTCTAATTTAATTAAATGTACCTTATCATTACGAATAAAGTTTGTACGATCAATTGTACCTGCAATTTCATATGAGTCTACTAACATCTTCGAAACACAGCTTGTTGGAATGATTCTTTGTACATCTGGGAAAGTTCCATCAATCAAACGAGTTTGAATGATTGTTTTATCAAATACAAATTGAGCTTTTTTAGAATCTGCAAAAATATCAATAGTATCATCATCTGAAACGGAACGAACCACCTCCGTTAAAGATTTACTAGGAATCGTAATATTAAAATCTTGACTTGAACCTAATTCAATCGTCTTTCTTGCTAAACGATAAGAATCTGTTCCTGAACAATACAACATATTACCTTGAGAATTAAAATTAACACCCGTTAAAACAGGACGTTGATCTTTATCACTGCACGCAAAGGCAGTCTGAGAAACAATAGATTTTAAATCTGTTGCTTTTAGAACAAAATGATGGTTTGGTTGTGTAAAATCAATATCTGGATATTCATTGGAACGAATACCATTTAAATTAAATTGTCCATTGTCACTTGAAATTCGCACTAAAGAATAATCAATGACTTCAATTTCAATGTTTTTACAATCTAATTTACGAACAATTTCTAATAAGTATTTAGAATCAATAATAATTGAACCCTCTTCTTCAATATCTAAATTATTCAATTCACCAGGAACAATTACAGTACGAATAGATATATTGGAATCACTACCTGTTAAAGTCATAGAATCATCTTTTAAATCTATACAGATACCTGATAATGCAGGTAGTGGAGAAAAAACACTAATAGCTCTAGAAACTATAGATAGTTTGTCATAAAAATATTTTCGATCAATTGAAAAATGCATAAAATCC
>ULSL01013399.1_pt1 | contig 12668 bp, 7 predicted proteins | sample 1956321 | NCBI WGS metagenome assembly ULSL01 (sample SAMEA4835707, study PRJEB28245) | human gut metagenome | biome: gut microbiome; material: fecal sample | place: Denmark | collected 2008
GTTAAGAACAAGCCTTGACACAGTTTAAATTACACCCCCTAAGTCTAACAAAAGTTGGAATGAAATGAAACTACTCTACCGATTTGTCAAATGGGCCTTCTCCCGAGGCACGCTTCCTTATTGGTGTATCTTCGCTTACGACACCCTTTCGGTGCTGGTATCTGGACTGTTTGTCTATACCCTTCAGTATGGCGTGGACAACCTCTACACGAACTTGAATCGCGTGGGCCTGGGCATTGGCCTCTGCATGGTACTCTACATGTTGGCCTTCTTCATCTTCCACACGTTCAACGGCGTGCTCCGCCACTCCAGCTTCATCGACCTGCGCCGCGTGGCCTACTCCAGCTTCACGGCGAGCATCGCCATCTGCGTCTTCCACCAGCTGCAGATACGCTTCGGTCTGAGCAACTACATCCTCGTGCCGCGCTTCGTCAGCGGCGTGCAAATCTTCATCACGGCCACGATGCTGATGTGGACGGCGCGCATGGCAGCCAAGGCGCTCCACGACCTCTACAACAACTTTGGCATTTCCAAGAACGTCTTTATCTATGGCGTCCTGTCGGGCGCCGTGGCCCTGGCGCGAAGCATCGCCTCCGACCCGCGCTCGCGCTACAAGATCAAGGGATTCATCAGCGACAACGAGATGATGACCTCCTCGCGTATCTCCGGCATCAAGGTCTATGAGGACTCGCCCGAACTGGTGGAGACCATGCGCAAGCTCCACGTACAGATGCTGCTGGTCTCGCCGCTGCAGACGGAGCGCTTCACCCACGACACCAAGTTTATCGACGCGCTCATCGCCGCCAAGATCAAGATCATGATGATGCCGCCGGCAGAGGAGTGGGACGGCAAATCGACCATCTCCCACACGCTGCTCCACGAGGTGGACATCGAGGAACTGCTGCCGCGCGACAAGATCGAGGTGGACATGGAGGCCATCAAGAAGATGCTCACAGGCCACCGCATCCTCATCACGGGCGCGGCGGGAAGCATCGGATCGGAGATGGCGCGCCAGGTGGCCACCTTCAAGCCCTCGGAGCTGATACTGGTCGATCAGGCCGAGACGCCTATGCACGACGTACGCCTCTACATGATGAACCACCACAAGGACCTGAAGGTGTGGTCCATCGTCGGCTCCATCACCAACGAGTCGCAGATGGAGCAGATCTTCGCCGCCCACAAGCCGGAGTATGTCTTCCACGCCGCGGCCTACAAGCACGTTCCGATGATGGAGGACAACCCCGCCATGGCCATACAGAACAACGTCTTCGGCACACGCGTCATCGCCGACCTGGCCGTCAAGTACCAGACGCGCAAGTTTGTGATGATCTCCACCGACAAGGCCGTCAACCCCACCAACGTCATGGGTTGCAGCAAGCGCATCTGCGAGATCTACTGCCAGTCGCTCAACAAGGCCATCCAGGACGGCGAGGTAAAGGGCGTGACGCAGTTTGTCACCACCCGCTTCGGCAACGTGCTCGGCTCCAACGGATCGGTCATCCCGCTCTTCAAGGAGCAGATCAAGAAGGGAGGCCCCGTCACCGTCACCCACAAGGACATCATCCGCTACTTCATGCTCATCCCCGAGGCCTGCCGCCTGGTACTGGAGGCTGGCACGATGGGCCATGGCGGCGAGATTTTCGTCTTCGACATGGGCGATCCTGTCCGCATCGCCGACCTGGCCCAGCGCATGATAGAACTCTCGGGAGCCAAAAACGTCAAGATCGAATACACGGTTCTGCGCGACGGCGAGAAACTCTACGAGGAGGTGCTCAACGACGCGGAGCAGACCAAGCCGACCGTCCACCCGAAGATCAAGGTGGCTGCCGTCCGCGAATACTCCTACAAGCTGGCGCGCAAGAACGAAATGGACCTCTACGACCTCTCCCTGCAGTATGACGACATGGAGATCGTGAGAAAAATGAAGGAGATCGTGCCGGAGTATAAGAGCCGCCACAGTAAGTACGAGGTGCTCGACAAGAAGTAAAGCGCCAACCTCTCCCACCAACATAAAACCATCAAGCCTTCTCTCTACTGAGACGCCTTGATGGTTTTTTCTTGTCCAGCGCATGATGGCACTTTCTTGCCCTATAATGGTACAAAATGCCATCAGCCAACTATTGCGAGAATGCCGAAACAAAAACGTTAAACGTTAAAACGTTAAGATGTAAGGTGGCAAGTCGATTGTTAACACCGGAAATAGCTATATTTGGAACAGAAAAATAACTTTTCTTTCGTTTGCTATTCCAAATTTTACTACCTTTGCATCATGATAACAGACTTAGAGCATATTGGCAACATCCCTGTGAGCACCGCTACGCTAGCATCCCTGTTCCCCAAACTGGAGGCAGGCAACCAGAAGGTGCGCCAACTTGAGGCAGCGGGCAAGATCATCCGACTCAAGAAGGGGCTTTATGTGCTCGACCCCAAGGTCTCGCACGTGGCTCTATCTACCGAATTGATAGCCAACCAACTCTACACCCCTTCATACGTCTCCATGCAGACGGCCTTGCGCTACTACGGACTGATACCCGAAGCGGTTTATACCACACAGTCCATGACACTGAAGCACACGCGTCGTTTCGACACGCCCGTGGGACGATTCGAGTACCAAAGGGTGGCTCGCGAGGCTTTCCCGATAGGCATCACAAGCATCAACAAGCAGAGCTACGCTTTTCTGATGGCCACGCCCGAAAAGGCACTCTGCGACCTGATAGCCCACTCGCCCAAGCTCTATCTTCGCTATCTCAAGGACGTCGAGACCTATCTGGAGGACGACCTACGCATGGATATAGAAGACTTCCTACACATGGACGCCAGCATCTTTGAGCGCTACGCCCAGGCAGATGGCAAGAAAGCCAATTCTATCGAAACCCTGATAAAGTATCTGAAGAAATGAGCAACGAATTATTCAACCAAATGTTGTCGGCCTACGACCTGGCGACTCACCAGCAGAAGCGCAATGCCACCTTCGAAGTGAACCAGCAGATCATCCTCGCCGGCCTGTATAATGGCGGGTTCTTCAACGAAGCCGCCTTCTACGGAGGCACCTGCCTACGCATCTTCCATGGCCTGCAGCGATTCTCCGAGGACATGGACTTCTCGCTACTTGCTCCAAGCCAAGACTTTGACTTCACACAATACTTTCAACCCATAGTGGACCAGTTTGCCATGGTGGGCCGAGAGGTGGAAATTAAGAAGAAGGACAAGAAGAATTTTTGCAAGGTCGAATCAGCATTTCTGAAGGACAACACCGATGTTTACGACATCACATTCCAAACAGAGAAATCGATAAAGATAAAAATAGAAGTGGACACGCAGCCGCCACTGAAGTTCCTCACCGAGCAGAAACTACTTCTGCTCCCACAATCCTTCATGACTCGCTGCTTCACCCTTCCCGACCTCTTTGCAGGCAAGATGCACGCCTTGGTTTATCGAGCTTGGAAGAACCGCGTCAAGGGTCGTGACTGGTACGATTTTGAATGGTACGTCCGACATTATACCCCGCTCGACTTCCCTCACCTGCGCGAGAGAGCCTTGCAGTTCAACCAGGAGGACATCACCAAAGAGTCTTTCCTTGAGAAACTGAACAATCGCCTCTCTACCGCAGACATCAACCAAGTGAAGGCCGACGTGCTGCCATTCATCCACAACCCCAAGGATTTGGATATCTGGTCCAACGACTACTTCCTTCAACTGGCCCAAATGATCAGGTTCGAATAAAGAGGGCAACTTTTTCACCAACACCAAAACTGTACGGTTAAAAATCTTCTTGGCCGAGTGAAAGCTATATGCAACTCGTCATTTTCAACCGTATAGCTTGATTGCTCCAATGGACGGATGCCGAAACAAAAACGTTAAACGTTAAAACGTTATTATTCACCCCTCCTTGTCACTCTTAACGTTTTAACGTTTTCTCTTCTCCTCTAACCTCCACTGCTTACGCAAAAAGCACGCCAATCCCCATGCAAACGACAGTTCACAACCCACGCTAACAACACAACTCACAAACCATGCAAACGACAAGCCTCATCCCATGCCAACAGACGCCCCGAAACGCCCCTTAGTTACCCTCCGCGCCAGTCATAAGCAACCATCCGCCTCGCCCCTAAGCTACCATCGCCAAGGTCCCCCTAAATGGCGCCCAAGCAAACACTCAAGCAGCCGCCTTACTCGCCTTGATAAAACCCACAAAGCACCACAAAAGTTAGTGACAAATCACCGCAAAAGTTAGTGGTAAAATGCCACAAAAGTTAGTGCTAAAACACATAATCAATTGATTGCCAAGCACGTTGCACACATCATCAATTACAGGCAAAACACGGTTTATTAGAACGTTTTTGTTTGGGCATCTTTGCTTTGATGTTGCTCAGACAAAAGAAAGAAGTCACGTTGCCACGAAATCACGCCTTAGAGCAATCCAACCACCCTTGCCATGGAAGACTCGCGTTCTTCCATGATAACGTTATAACGTTTAACGTTTTCAAAATCGCATACGCGTTCCCCCAGCAGCCCATGGATTTTTCTATCTGCTCCATTTGTTACCACATCACTGCAAATGTGCAGCAAACATGGATTTTACCGCAAAAACACCCAATGAATTGCCACAAAAACACCAAACGTTTTGCCACAAAAACTACAAATGAATCACAACGAAAACTTAAAATAAAAAGCAGCGAAAGCTGATAACAACTTTCGTAACCAAATAAAAATCAGTAACTTTGTGTCGAAAACAAGAAACTATAAAATATGCAAGAGGATAGGCATGAAACAAGCAAAGACAAGGACAGCCAAGACTTCCTTGCGGGGATAAAAGAACTGGCAAGGGAACTGATGCAGATTCGCGAGCGAGCAGCCATAGAGTACGCTCCCATTGTGGAGGAATTCTGCGCGAGGAAACACGCGTCGGAAAACGAAGTAGGACGGATGCTTGACCTTCTGTTTGGATTTGCCGACGACGAACGCATATTGCTCATGTACAAGAAGGTGTGCCGAAGATTCGTCTATGAATATCCCGAAACTATCAGTTTCTACATCATGGAGTACAGAAAAGAATATGACCGCGAGAGTCTTATCGGTACCGAATACGAACATCTGCTTCACGAGGATGACGACTTGTCTGACGAAGGGCGTGAAGCAAAATAACCGGTCGGGAAACGGAGAGAATCCTATTTGTTAAAGCCTGCGCACAATCATAATATTTACCCTTTTTTCTTCTTTTATATTGATTAGTTTTTATACCTTTGTAGTCAACAAATGACAACTCCAACAAGAAATAGTCTGTTGGTTTAACCTAACCTCTGAACTATAACATTGGAAGATATCACCAAGCGGCCTCCAACGGCTGATGCTTCATTGTATAATGGGCAGCCTACCGACACAGGCTCATCGTGTCCAAGTGCAGGACTCACCTCTTGTACGCCCTCCATCTCTAAGGACAAAGGTGGGGTGTCGGTAGAGAATGTGCCTTCTGAAAACAAGCAATGGTTTGTTCTGCGCGTTACGTATGGACGCGTCCTCAAGGCAAAAGCATTAGTAGAGGCTAAAGGCTTGGAATGCTATGTGCCTCTGCGATACAAACACATAAACAAGAACGGGAAGAAGCGGATAGTCATAGTCCCTCTCCTGCCCTCTTTTCTGTTTGTTTATGCCACAACAGCACAAGTCGAGTCCTTGCTTTATGAAATCATGATCAGCTCTGAGGGAAACAGAAAACTATTAAGTTATTACTTTGACCACACTATTTGTCGTCAAGACAATCCTGACCGCAATCCTCCACTCACCATTCGCAATGACGCGATGGACAATTTCATCAAGCTCACATCCATCAAGAATCCGCACATTATACCAGTTACAACAGAGATCATCCAGTACAAATTAGGCGATATGGTTATTGTGACAGATGGAGATTTTAAAGACGTTCATGGTAGAGTGGCAAGAATCGCAGGACAACAGAGAGTGGTCGTAGAACTATTTGAAGGATGCTTAGTGGCAACGGCATATATTCCGAAGAACGCCATGAAGCTGTATGTGGAACAATAAATCATCACAACACCAATGACAGAAAAAACAAAAAATATACTTAGCTTCAATCATAAAGAGGCTATGGATTTCTTTTTGAAATCAGAACAGTATCATGGTTTCGAGCTACCTGAATATTTCGTATTCGACGAATTGCTTCAAGAAGTCAAGAATACCGTTGGCGAAACGCCCTATAAAGATTGCTTGCGAAAAGGTATATCACCAGAAGAATTACCCGATGTAAACCTTGACATTTTACTCAACAAGGATGGACATTACGCAGTCCGCCCCATTATCCTTGCAAACCCATTCCTTTATTATTTTCTTGTTAGAGAAATTTGTAATGAGCAGTCATGGACAGTCATAAAGCATCTCTTTGAGAAGTACAACGTTCCGCATATTACATCTTGCGCATTGCCCGTTATACCTAAGGAAAAAGAGCCATTTCACAAGTCCACGACTATACTCAACTGGTGGAGTTCTATGGAACAGCGGAGTATAGAGCTTTCTTTGGAATATCGCTACATGTTTGTCACGGACATCACCAACTGTTATGGTTCGGTCAATCCACAAGCATTTGACTGGGCCTTCTCGTTCAAAGGCACAAAGCACGAGCAGGAAACAGAAAATCCGATAGCCAAGAATATCCAAAAGTATCTTCGAGCCTTCCAACAAGGGCGCAATATTGGCATCCCTCAAGGAAATGCCATATTCGACTTTATAGGCGAAATTATTCTTGGCTATTCCGACCTATTACTCCATGAAGCAATACAAAGAGAAGGTATCGCCGCTTCATACGAAATAATCCGTTATCGTGACGACTACCGCATATTTTGTAATGACAAGGATGAACTCGAAAAGATTTCCTATGTCCTTCAGCACGTGTTGGAGAGCTTGAACTTCCGCATGAACAGCAAGAAGACCAAGATCAGCGATAGCATAGTTACCGATGCAGTCAAGCCCGACAAACTGACATATATATACAATACACCTATCTTCAACAAGAAAGGTTGCGACTTTGACAGTTTCGAGAAGCACCTGCTCTACATTCTTATGTTCGCTCGACAACACCCCGATAGCGGTTCCATCAAAACGATGCTTTCGGATATAGACAAGCGTATAGAAGACTGGCTCGAGCCTTATGATGAAGAAGTCATGACAATACCAATCCGTGACGGAGAAGAGCCTACAACTGAAAAGATAACCAAACGACGCAGACTCGTAGGTGGTAGCGTTCGCGCCATGTCTGCAGTCTGTACACAGATAGCCTTAGAGAATGTTAGCTGTTGCCATTATGCCTTGCGCGTTCTCAGCAGAATGGTTGACTCTCTGAAAAATGAAAAAGAGAAATGCGCAATCATTAATCTCGTTTACTCCAATCTCTGCAATCGACCAAACTCCGACTACGACCAACTCTGGCTACAAAATATCACGTATCAGCAAGACAAAAAAAACGGCTCATCCCCATATAAGATGAGGTTGTGCCGTGTAGTGGCAGGCGACAAAAATGTAGAGTTGTGGAATAATGAGTGGGTGAAGCCCAAGCTCTCATCAGGCTTGCATATAAATGGCATTGTTGATGCCGAGACTCTGAAGAAGGTTACGCCGGTGATCACATTCAGGGAGACAAGAACATACAACGAATGGTAAATTATTTTAAATTGCGAATCACATGAACAACAGGACATATTATTCGAATCTTTTACAGAAAACAGACGATGAGTTGATAAGAATTCTTTCTCATTATTGGGGAGTATCTATAGAAGATTTAAATAAACCTTTTAAGGTAATCGCGACCTACAAGAAAGCTCCCAAAAAGGATATTAAAGGTCGTGAATATGGATATTTTGAAGATGTCCGCAACTTAAATGGTGACATCTTGTATTACCCACACAAATTGGGTAAGGTAAGAGTGTTTTCTCTTCATAAAGACAGTTTCTTAACAAATGAGTTTTGGCAGGTCAATGTTAAACTTGCATCACGCATACAACGAACTAAGTTCAACCATCCATTTATGCTTGAAATAAGTGATACATTTTTAGACAAGCCCAAACTGTCATTTGTTGACAAACTAAATAAAGAAAAACTTATTCGTAAGATATTTGAGGAAACAGGCTCAACAAGTCGTGATGCAAAGAACACGTCAAATGCTCTTCATGCCATAATGGGAGATTTGTATACAGAGTCGGAGAGGTTTATATTTGAACTTTTGCAGAATGCCGACGATCAACCTCAAGAAGGCTCTTTTGTAAATGTTACCTTGAAAACATTGAACGAAGATTTACTGTTTTTACATTCTGGAAAGCCTTTTTCTGTAGCTGATGTTGAAAGCATCTCAAGCATAGGTGATAGCACAAAGAAAAATGATTCTGAAAAAACAGGCTACAAAGGTATCGGATTCAAATCTGTTTTTTCTGAAGCAGAAACTGTATACATCAATTCCGGCAATTTTTCATTTGCATTTGACAAGAAATCACCCGTCTATTCTAACGAAGAAGACATGGATACAGTTCCATGGCAAATCAAACCCATTTGGGAAGAAAGATATCGTCTTCCCAAAGAGGTACAAGAGGAATCTCTGTTTTTTTCAGCCCCAGTTGGCATCGCTTTAAACGTGGATCATCAAAACATAATTAAATATGACAAAATAACAACAAATCTTTTGTCAAAGCCACGCTTCGCACTTTTTTTGAGGAATATTGGGCATATACGATTCGAAAGCACCAAGGGTGATGTCATAGAAATACAAAAATCGATAAATGGCAATACCGTTCGACTCTCATCCAATGAAATCACAGAGGATTGGATTATAAAAGACTATACAATTCGAATTCCAGAAGAAACACAAGAAGCCCTACAAAACGAGAAATTAGTACCTAAGAAACTTAAAGAAGCAACAAAGACTAAAATAACTTTTGCAGCAAAGATTGTAGAAGGGAAAGTAGTTCCCGTACAAGATGCTGTATTGTTCACATACCTTCCTACTAAAGTCAATGATTTTGGTTTCAAGTTCCTTGTTAATGCCGATTTTTTAACAATAGCAAGCCGTGAGTCTATACATTTCAAAAACACATGGAATAGATTCTTGTTCGGGCAAATTGGCGCGTTGTTAGTAGATTGGGTTAAATCACTGGCAGATTATGACGGTGCGTTGTGCTTGCTGCCAAAGGAAAAATATGATGGAGATAATCTTTTGACTTTAGACTTTTATAATTCGTTTCAAAAATCAGCATCTGAGCTAGACTTCATTAAGGGGCAAAACGGAAATCTTATCACACAAGACAGAATTATGATAGACAAATCTGGCTTGTCAAAAATCATCGGAAAAGATTTGTTCTGTTCAATTATAGATCCGAATAAACATCTTCCCTACTTCGATTCCGATGAAGATGCGCTCAAAGAATCCAAATTATATGATTCTGTTTATAGTGTCACTACTCTTACTGTGTTAAACGCAATATACAACAATGCTTCTTTCTTGAACTGGTTTAAAGATGCTTCTGAAGACTCTAAGGAGTCTTTCTATGGTTGGCTAATCAACAAAGATACTGAAAAAAGCAGGGGGAGTATTGTACGGGTTTGTGAAAACTTGCCACTTTACAAATTTAGCGACAAGTATTACTTCAAGAATGAAATAAAAACTACACAAATAGTTGTTCATAAAGGTCACGCAAATCTTGTACCCTTATACAAAGCTATAGGTCTTGATTGTTCCACAAATATAGACGAGCTCCCTATTGCAAAGTTTTATTCAGATAAGATTGTTGTGGCAAGCTTTGAATACATATTCAAACACTTAAGAGATAATGAAAAGTTTTCAAAATTGATTATTTCCGAAAACTCTACAGAAAGGAAAATCTTAACTGACTGGATAGAATACCAAGACAGGTCACCACGAATTCACGATATTATAGTTAATTTTATCGAGTCGTTGCCTATTTTAATCTTTAACAAAGAAATATTAAAAAGAAGCGACATCGTACACACACAAAAGAAATCAATATATCGAAACAACATCCTTGTAGGAATTATAAATGAAGAAACACTTGACAAAACAAGGATTATCACTACAAACAAATTATCTGGCGTTGTTGATCTTTTATCCAAAATAGGCTTATTCTGCTCAAACAATATAGAAGAGACTCCATTTTCAAAATACTTTAGATTACCAAAAGAAACAGATGTATATAATGTTATTTGTGAAAAGGCGAATTTTGCGTTAACAGAAAACATAAATGTATTAAACCCTTTAGAGAAAGTCACCTTATTCAGAGTAATGAAAAATCTTAACTGCGCTGAAAAGGTGGACTTGTCCCATAATTTGTTGTTCTGCAATCAAGCGGGTACGCATCGACGCAGGTTATCGAGTATGACCGTTTATTCTCCAAATTTACCAGAATGGATGCATGAATACACGATTAGTGAAAAAGAGTCTTTCCCAGACTTAGAACCATATCTTGTAAAAAGAGAAAGAATCTTCGATGATATTATTAAACCAAACATAAAAGAATTGAGCAATTCTATCTCTTTAAAAGAAATGTATCTTTTTTATAAAGGCACATGGACTATAGATTTTTCTAAGAATCTTATTGACAAATTTGGAATAACAGAAGCCATAGTTGAAATGGTCGAAGAACTGGGTGTTGAATCTAAAAGATATCTATTACAAAAGCTGCAAAAAATCGACATTGACTTATCAAAAGTCTACAATTCTAAGGATTTAGTTTTCAAAATCATCAGAATCGCTTTGGAGGTGTATAACGATGACGAGATACGTCTATTTACTAATAAAATATTCGTTGGCGAACGGACTGTTTCTTCATATACCATTAGCGATAATATAACGTTTGAGTATCATGATGGAAAGTCATTGTCTATCCCATTATCTAAACTTCTGCCAGAGTATGAAGAGCCTGATATGATAAGTAAAATTAAACATTCGTTGTCGAATTTCTCAGACTCGGAATTGACTAAATTGTTATGCTTACAGCCCATGGGAGCTGCAGACGTTTGGGATAGATGTGATAAGAGTAAAGGCTACACCCCATATTTATATTTATTGGGGATCTATTACTCAAGAAAAATTCGCGGCTGGTATAATACATGGGTTCCGAATATTATTCTTGCCTCTTTGCCCGACTCATGGGTTCATACTCTATTAAGCATTATGTTTGAGCAGCAAGTTAAACTATATAACGATTCTTTTGGATATAGATTGAGCGAGTATTTTAGAGGATATTTCAAAAACGAATATGTGAATGAAGACGAAACCATATTGTCCTCTATTGAATCTTGGGCTGATACTGACCAAAAGAAATCTTACCTCATTTCTTTAGGTGTAAAAACAGATCAATCAAATCTTATTACATTTAGAAAGAATTTAATTGAGAACAAACCAATAGAAGCGATTGATATAGAGAAACAAAGGGAGCAAATAGTTTCAACTGTAAACTATTTGAAGAACAAGAATAAATTACCTCTTGTAGGAGAGAGTCAAGTTGCTGCTTTGCGACAATTTGTGGCGTATGATAGGTATTTATCCGCTATTGTTGATTTGTCCATGTTACAAGAGAAGTCAATAGAATATGATTTACATGAATATTATCTTTGGAAAAATGATAATACAATAAGTGTGTTTATCTACAAAGGGAAAATGCCCAAGCTCCTCATCAAGACTAATGACAATAATCTTTTATTGTGTGCATTTGAAGATGGTGATTATTATTATGACGCATCAACAAGAAAGCTGTATATATCAGCAGGTTGTGAGCCTCAAGATATACTATATAGTATAGTTTCGGAAAGCTCCATCCCTTTCAAATCAGAAGATTGGCAACAGTTATTTTATGACAATCTTGTATCTAAAACAGAAATTGAAAAGAAAGACAAAGAAATAGATAAACTGAGATCTACGCTTCAAAAATATATTGACAAGTATGGTAACTTGATAGATACAGTACCCCCTAAAAAAGAGGAACAATGTCAAGAAAACCAAATACATGGAGATAACGAAGAGCGTGAAAATAGCATAAATCCAGAGGTGACAAATCATGGCCATGACGTTGATAAGGATAATATCGATGAGGATAAACGTATAGATAAAAACAGAGAGGCACGATATGCTGCGAAAGATTATCTTGAGACCAAACCTGAAATAGATAGCTCTATGTGGAATCCTGATGATAGTTCCAGAATCGTTAAGGGAAAAATAAAAAAGAACGGACAACCTGTGACTGTGGTTATAACGAGCTCCAAAAACAGAAAACTATACTTGCACCCATGGGTATTTGCTGAATTGATGGTGAATTCTGAAAACATCTTGCTGAACTATGGAAGTGACAACCAAATACATTGCCTGTCATACGAGGACATTTTTAAAGATAACCCAAATGTCAATCTTATATTTGACACGGATATTGTAAATCCAAAGGCAATGGCTGAGCTTGCAAATAAGTATATGGAAACAAAGAATACTTGTTTTGTTATTGAAAATCCTAAATATTCCCAGTCCAATGAAATCAAGTCTTTTGGCTTAAATGAAAAGAGACATGGGGACGTCGAGATGAATTTATCTGAAGAGGATATCTTTAATTGGGATTAATTATGTATTCAAGTTTCGCAAGTTAATAAAATATAACGTAACTACC
>ULSL01013578.1_pt1 | contig 12665 bp, 8 predicted proteins | sample 1956321 | NCBI WGS metagenome assembly ULSL01 (sample SAMEA4835707, study PRJEB28245) | human gut metagenome | biome: gut microbiome; material: fecal sample | place: Denmark | collected 2008
CTGTATCCGCAGGATTTTAGACGAGCAGAAAGAGGAAAAGAAACGAAAGGAGCAATCGAATGAGTGAAGAAAAACGAATGCTCGGCAATTATGAGGTCGTGAACAGCATTTATATTGGCGACAAAGAGGTTGTTTTCGGTGTAGATAAAAGCGATGAATACCCTTTCCTTGTAAGCTACTGCGACTACCATAATCCGTTTGGTGTGCCGTGGGCAACAGAAAGCGTTGGTTGTGACGATTATCTGGAAGCTATGGGGATTTTCATTCAGCGAGTACAGTCCCAGATAGAGCAAACCAAATCCGAATTATCCAAATTCGCTTTTGACAATACCGTGTTCACGAAAGACCATTGTATTCCCGACAAACGCAGCAGCAGTATTGTCGGCAAGGTTGTCGTTATCAATGCAGAGCCGAAACGGTATGAATATCAGCACCCTGCTTTTCAGCTCGTTTTGGCGGACGGCGGCAATGGAGCAACAGGCGGCAGAGGTAACGCTGTCTTTGGTACTTGCCTTGCCACAGGCGAAAAATCCAGATGGGAACGGTACGATGTGTTAGGAGAAATCAAGCCCGAATGTATGCCTGATTGGGCAAAGGAAGCTCTTACAAAAATCAAGGAGCAGCAGAAAGAGAAAAAACAGAAAAATCGGGAGGAACGCTGATATGGAGATACGAGCCTTAACCCCTGCCGAACAGAAATACACCTACGCTCAAAGTATGCAGCTTGAGGGACAGACAAGTAATATCGGACACTTGCGTGGAGATTTTGCATCTTCTGGATATGGCTTTTACACTACTTGGTTTGATACAAGACCGCAATGGAAAACGGACGAGTTTAAGAAAGAGCTTGACGAGGTTATCAATTCGCTTCGTGAGGACAAGGGACTTTTGCACAACCGCTATGATATGAGTGCGTTTGCAAAGCATTATCCCGAAAGCGCATTTGCAGGAAGCTATTGCACCGAGTACGGTTTCCGTGTGGATACGGAAAAACACGCCTTTCTGTTTCGGTGCAATCCGACTAAGGGCGATTACAATTTTTACTGCTATTGCTTTGTGAAAGAATGGCTTGATAAGCATATCCAAAAAGCTGAACAGGGTATCCGATTTATCGACCCAAATTACAAAGAGCTGTTTCGTATCCCAGACGGCGGCAAAATCATCATCACATCATCGTGGGGAGAAAAAACCGAACGCCCCTGCCGTTTTATTGACGAGTATCATACCGAGATTGGAAATAACATTTTCCATATCTGCGAGTTTGCCGAGCGTATGGAACAAAACGGAGCGACCTATGAGCCAAAGCCCACAGAGCCGCAGACGGTAACAAAAGCCCCAAAGCATAAAGATTTAGAACGATAGGAGGTTTTGAAAATGGCACTCAACCAAAAGGCAATCAAGGTGCTTGGTAAGGTCTTTGAAGCAGGCTTTACTGATGAAAAGTCGATTGCCGCTATGACAATGGACGATATTCTTGCGATACAGGGTATCACCATAGCCGACATCGGTATTATCAATGAGCTGCAAAAGAGTATCAAGGCAAATAAGGTCATTTCCTTTTTCGGGGGTAATGCTGAATGAGTACAGAGCTTATCAACCGTATTACAGTAAAGAAAGACGGTGTATATCTGTCCTCACACAGTTCAAATGATACCGCCCCCTTTCACTCTTGGCGGTGTAAAAGCCTTTCGGAAATCTATGCCGCCGAGGGACAGGCAGGACTTGACCGAGAAATCGTTTGTATGCTGTATGAATACGCACAGCTCCGTGGCAGTCATAAAAGCCTTGACCGTTATCGCTATGCGATTGAAAGTCCTGCTGCTCACGCCATCTATAAAAAATATACCGACCAAATTGACGACAAATACGAACAGATGGACAAAGCAGATAAGGACAGCGTATGGTACAAGCCGACAGAAAAGGCAAAGGAATATCGAGCCTTTGAGCGTGAAATGCGTAACAAAATGTATGCTGAGATTGCCGAGCGATGCGGCGAGTATGACCGCAAACACAAAAACCGAGATTTAGAACGATAAGGAGGTGTGTAAAGAATGGCTGCGAAGTATCAGCTAATTACAGAGCTGTATCGGCGCACAGGCGTGGCGGTTGCTAAAAATCCGCAGGCGTGGCAGAGCTTTTTGTCTGCCGCTTGCCGCAACTATAAATGCCGATTTGATGAACAGCTCTTGATTTACGCTCAACGCCCTGACGCTGTTGCGGTAGCACAGCTTGAAACTTGGAACAAGCAGTTTAAGCGTTGGGTAAATAAAGACAGCAAAGGCATTGCGGTGTTCGACCCGAAAGGTCGTAGGAACACGCTGAAATACTATTTTGATATATCCGATACGCACGAGGGTTATTACGGCAGCCGCCCTGTTCCGATATGGCAGATGAGTGAGCGATACGAGCAGGCAGTTATTGAACGGCTTTCCGACAGATTTGGCGATGTGGAAAGCACCGACCTTGCTTCGGTGCTGATGGAAACGGCAAAAAACGCAGTTGAGGATAATTTGCAGGATTATATGCCGCAGCTCAAATCCTGTACGCAGGATAGTTTGTTAGAGGGTCTTGACGAATATAATATCGAGGTCATTTACCGACAGCTTGCGGTCAACAGCGTAGCATATATGCTGATGAGCCGTTGCGGTGTTGATACCGAAGCGGTATTTGAGCGTGAGGATTTTGCGGAAATCATTAACTTTAATACTCCTGCCACTATCAACGCTCTCGGTATTGCTACAAGCGATATTTCTGAAATGGCACTCAGAGAAATCTCTCAGACTATCCGAGATGTGCAAATTGCGGAGAAAAGTCAAAATCGCACCTTTGCGCCGCAATCTCAAACACGCTATGATGTAGGCAGAGAACAAGCCGAAAGGAGTAATCATAATGAGCGAAATCACATACACCAAACAAGGGGATTATCTTATTCCCGACCTAACATTACCGACAGAGCCAGAAATTCAGCTTGGCAGATACGCTTTGATGCACAGGGATTATCTGGAGCAGCACAAACGAGTGACCTACCTCAACCTGCTGACATCGGGCGAGCTGAACAAACATCTTTACGAGGTGGAACAGACGGCTCTCACGAGGTTGGAGCTTCTGACAAAACAGCTTTGCAAGGAGCAGGGCGTGACGGAGGAACTGAAAGAAAAAGCACCGATGCAATGGGTCGGGCTGATGAACAATATCCGCAGTCAAGCGGAGGAAACGATACTGAACGAGCTGATTTACAGCTAAATGTCGCTGATGAACAGCAGGTCACAGTTAATCTCCCCACCGTAGAAGAACAGATTGAAATGTTAGCTGAAGCAGAGGACGAAAAATCCTCTGCTTTTGTTATTTCTCAGGAAGATATTGACTCTGTTCTCCAAAGAGGAAGCGGATTTCAGAATGGTAAATACCGTATCTACCGTCAGCTTCAAAAGAATGAGGACAGAAAAAGCAATATTGATTTTCTCAAAAAAGAGTACGGTACGAGCAGTGGTACGCACTACTTCCCAGACGGTACACAGGGACACTTTTCATATGATGGGAAAGGCGTTGCGATTGAAAAGTACGGCTCATCTGTAACCCCCGACCTTGTTCTTTCTTGGGCAAAGGTAGAAAAACGGCTGCGTGAGCTGATAAAGAATGACCGCTACCTGAATGAAAAGGAAAAAGACCATTACGCCGATTATCTCGAAAGTGAGGAAGCTCCGCAGTACGAAATCGACACGCAAAGGAAAATGGCAAGGCAGCGTTTCATTGACGCAAACCGTGACCTTCCGCCTGCCGATAAGAGAGATACCCTTGCTTTGCGGCTGTCCGATTTTATCCGTGATTTAGACAATTATGAGAAAGACCTGCTTGAAAATGTGGAGCGTACCGACCTTGCAGATGTGACCGCCGAACAAATGGAACAGCATTTAGGCGACCCCGCTACTGTTCAGCAGCTCATTGATTTTCTTGCTTTGGTACAGGGAAAGACCGCCAATGTTTACAGCCGCAGCAATGCGTGGCGGTTTTCGCAGGAGCTTATGGAGCTGTATCCTCTCCGCTATGTCTATCACGAGGACGATGTTGTATATATCGGCGCAGACAAATATGAGATTGCGGCGTTTGACGAAAATGCCGTTTCTCTGCGTAATCCCGAATTTCCGTTGTTCGGCAAGGAACTCAGCCGAGCCGACTTTGAGGAAAAGCTAAAGGAAAATCCTGCGAACGACCATTTGAAAGTAGTCATTACCGAAAAGCCGAGCGTTCAAACACCGCCCGAAGAAAAGCCAGACAGCATAAAGTTCTCTATCGGATTTTCGGAACACCCCGCCTTTTATGACAGGCAGTTTAATGACCGATATACCGATTTGAGCTTTGCTCTGGGCAACTATCTTCTCGGCGTTCTGGACGAAAAGCAGCACCGTGAGCGTGAGAGCAAGGATAATGTCGGCTGGTATCATAAGACCGATTTTGAGATTACCGCTACTATCGGCGGCGAAGATTTCCATTATGAAGGACGGTTTGATATTGGCGACGGCGAGGGCGACCTTATCTCCCATATCAAAAACTTTTACGAATACTCCCTGTCCCCGAACTGCCCGTTTATTCCCGAATGGAAGAAACAGGGCGAGGATTATTACCGTGAACAAATAGAAAGCATGCAACGGGGACGAGATATGTTTGTACCCTATCTGGAGCAGCATAAAGCCCTTACTCCAGAGGACGAAAAGCTCTATGCGGAGATTATGGCAACGGAAAGCGACTGGTTTGCCCCTGCCGAGGAAGAAAAGCAAACGCCGCACTATACCGTAGAACTGACTTCCGATGCCTTTGCCGACCCGTTTATCATACGGGATAACACCGTACCAGAAGGGCAAGACGGGCAGTATTACGATGTGGACGGCATTTACCAGACCTTTGAAACCGAGGAGGAAGCGCAGGAATACGCCGACACTCTGAATAGTGCTGAAAGCATCGTCAAGCTGTTCGCTCAGAAAGATGCGGAACGAAGCCAGCAGGAACAGCCCGACGAGCAGGATAACGCTGACCTTATCGGCAAGGAAATCGTTATGGATAACCGCCGCTATGTCATTGAAAGCATCAGCGAAATAAGCGGCGATGTGTCAATGCGGGATATTACCTTTGCCGATGCTGTAGGTTTTCCCATCAACCGTGTGGAGAAAATCGGTTATATCCGCAGCCTGCTTAGTAAGGCACAGGAAGAAAAACAACCCGAAAAGGCTGTATCTCCTGTCCCTGCTCCCTCAGAGCCACGGCACAATTACCGCATTACTGAGGATACTTTGGGTGTCGGCGGCGCAAAAGAAAAGTTCCGTAATAATATGGCGGCTATCAATCTTCTGCACGAGTTGGAGCTTGAAAACCGACTTGCCACACCCGAAGAACAGGAAATCCTTTCAAAGTATGTCGGTTGGGGCGGTCTGTCTATGGCGTTTGATGAAAACAATGCGGCGTGGGCTGATGAGTTCAAAGAGCTGTATGCAAGTCTTTCCCCAGAAGAATACCGTGCGGCAATGGAGTCCACTCTGACAGCGTTTTATACGCCGCCTGTTGTAATCAAAGGTATGTATGAAGCTCTTGAGCGTTTGGGATTTTCCGAGGGCAGTATTTTAGAGCCGTCCTGCGGAACGGGTAATTTCTTCGGACTGCTCCCCGATACGATGGCAGGCTCAAAGCTCCACGGTGTAGAAATCGACCCTCTTACGGGAAAAATCGCAAAGCAGCTTTATCAAAAAGCCAATATTGCCGTGCAGGGGTTTGAAGAAACAAAGCTCCCAGACGACCACTTTGATGTGGTTGTCGGCAATGTGCCGTTTGGCGATTTTAAGGTCAACGACAGCCGTTACAACGCCCAGAAGTTTCTCATTCACGATTACTTTTTCGCAAAGGCTCTTGATAAAGTTCGTGCAGGCGGTGTCGTTGCGTTCATTACCTCTAAGGGAACAATGGATAAGGCAAGCCCCGAAATACGCAAATATACTGCCCAGCGAGCCGAGCTGCTCGGAGCTGTCCGACTGCCCGACAACACTTTCCGAGCAAACGCAGGCACAGAGGTTACAAGTGACATTCTCTTTTTGCAGAAGCGTGACCGCATTGCAGACATCGAGCCAGATTGGGTACACCTTGATACCGATGAGAACGGCATTACGATGAACAGCTATTTTGTGCAGCACCCAGAGATGATTTTGGGCGAGATGAAAATGGAAAGCACACGCTTTGGTTTCGACTCCGCCTGCAAAGCCTATCAGGATATACCTCTGTCAGAGCTGCTTCATAACGCCGTCCAGAACATTCAGGGAGAAATCCCAGAGTACGAAAGCGAGATTGACGAAATCTCTGACGGGCAGGACGCTTCCATTCCCGCCGACCCGAATGTGCGAAACTTCTCGTATGCGTTGGTGGACGGCAAGGTTTATTTCAGAGAAGATGACCGTATGACCCCTGCGGCGGCGTCTGTTACCGCAGAAAACCGCATTAAGGGACTTATCCAAATCCGTGATTGCGTGAGAAAGCTCATAGAGTATCAGACCGAGGATTATCCAGATGATTTGATACGCACCGAGCAGGAAAATCTAAACCGTTTGTATGACAGCTTTACGCAGCAGTACGGACTTATCAACAGCCGAGGGAATTACCTTGCTTTTGCGTCGGACGAGAGCTACTTCCTTCTGTGTTCTCTGGAGGTGCTTGACGATGAGGGCAATTTCAAAAGAAAAGCGGATATGTTCACGAAAAGGACGATAAAGCCCCACCGTGAAATCACTTCCGTTGAAACCGCAAGCGAAGCTCTTGCCCTGTCTATCGGTGAAAAAGCCCGTGTTGACTTGCCCTATATGGAACAGCTCACAGGCAAACCGAAAGAAGAAATCATAAAGGACTTGCAGGGCGTTATCTTCCGTATCCCCGCAGCCGAGCCTGCACAGTATGTAACCGCCGATGAGTATTTGTCTGGCAATGTAAGAGCCAAACTCATAACCGCCGAAGCCGCAGCAAAGGAAAATCCAGAGTTTGCGGTCAACGCACAGGCATTAAGGCAGGTCATACCGCAAGACCTGTCGGCGGCTGAAATCTCCGTCCGTCTGGGTACGACTTGGATACCGCAGGAGGATATTCAAAGGTTTGTAATGGAGCTTTTAACTCCGTCAAGCTCTGCGGCAAGCCGCATTAAGGTACGGTACACGCCGATTAACGGCGACTGGTTTATTGAGAATAAGAGTTCCGATTACGGAAATGTAAAGGCGGACAGCACCTACGGTACAAAGAGGGCTTCCGCCTATCGTATTATTGAGGATACTCTAAATCTCCGTGACACCCGTATTTTCGATTATGTCTATGATGAGAACGGAAACCGAAAAGCTGTATTCAACGCAAAGGAAACCACGGCGGCGCAGGCAAAGCAGGAAGTCATCAAGCAGGCGTTTCAGGACTGGATATGGAAAGACCCAGAACGGAGAAACCGCCTTGTCAGGTATTACAATGACACTTTTAATTCCGTCCGCCCCCGTGAGTATGATGGAAGTCATATTACTTTCGGCGGCATCAGTCCAGAAATCACCCTAAGACCGCACCAAGTAAACGCTATCGCTCATATCCTCTATGGCGGCAATACGCTTCTTGCCCACAAGGTGGGTGCGGGAAAGACCTTTGAAATGGTCGCCGCCGCACAGGAAAGCAAGCGGCTCGGACTTTGCAATAAAGCGATGTTCGTTGTTCCCAACCACCTTGTCGGTCAGTGGGCTTCTGAATATCTGCGGCTGTATCCGAGCGCCAATATCCTTGTGACACGGAAACAGGATTTTGAAACGGGAAACCGCAAAAAGTTCTGTTCCCGCATTGCCACAGGCGACTACGATGCGGTCATCATCGGACATTCGCAGTTTGAAAAAATCCCGATGAGCATTGAACGGCAACGGGAACAGCTCGAACGGCAGCTCGACGATATTGAGCGTGGGATTGACGATGTGAAAGCGAGCAAGGGCGAACAGTTCACGGTCAAGCAGCTTATGAAAACCCGAAAAGGGATAAAGACAAAGCTCGACAAGCTCAACGATACCAAGCGCAAAGATACGGTCATCGACTTTGAACAGCTCGGCATTGACAGGCTCTTTATTGACGAGAGCCATTTTTACAAGAACTTGTACCTCTACACGAAAATGCGGAATGTCGGCGGTATTGCCCAGACCGAAGCGCAAAAATCCAGCGACCTGTTTCTAAAATGCCGTTATCTGGACGAAATCACAGGCAACCGAGGGACGGTATTCGCAACGGGTACGCCTATCAGCAATTCAATGGTAGAGCTGTATTCTGTTCAACGGTATTTGCAGTACGATACCTTACTGCAAAACGGCTTGCAGCATTTTGATAGCTGGGCTTCAACCTTCGGAGAAACTGTGACGGCTCTGGAGCTTGCCCCAGAGGGTACAAACTACCGAGCAAAGACACGCTTTGCCAAGTTCTTTAATCTGCCAGAGCTGATGCTGATGTTTCGTGAGGTGGCGGATATACAGACCGCCGATATGTTAAAGCTCCCCGTGCCGAAGGTCAATTACCACAATATCAAGACCAAGCCGAGCGAGATACAAAGCGAAATGGTAGCTTCTCTTGCAAAACGGGCTGAGAAAGTCAGGGCGAGACTTGTAGAGCCGAATGTGGATAATATGCTCAAAATCACGAATGACGGGCGCAAGCTGGCTCTCGACCAGAGAATGATTGACCCGATGCTGCCTGATGACCCAAACAGCAAGGTCAACGCCTGCATCGACAATGTGTACCGCATCTGGGAGGATTACGCCGACACAAAAGCTGCACAACTTGTATTCTGCGACCTTTCCACCCCGAAGAATGACGGCACTTTCAATGTCTATGACGATATGCGTGAGAAGCTGATTGCCCGTGGCATTCCCGCCGAGCAGATACGGTTTATTCACGAAGCGGCTACGGACGCACAGAAGAAAGAGATGTTCGCAAAGGTACGAAGCGGCGAAGTCCGTGTATTGTTAGGCTCTACTCAAAAAATGGGCGCAGGCACGAATGTTCAGGACAGGCTTATCGCCATTCACAATCTGGACTGTCCGTGGCGACCGAGCGACCTTGAACAACGGCAAGGGCGTATCGAAAGACAGGGAAATATGTTCCCAGAAGTCGAGGTTTACCGCTATGTAACCGAGCAGACCTTTGACGCTTATCTTTATCAGCTCGTAGAAAGCAAGCAGAAATTTATCTCTCAGATAATGACGAGCAAAAGCCCTGTCCGTTCTGCCGAAGATGTGGACGAGGTTGCTTTGTCCTTTGCGGAGGTCAAAATGCTTGCCACAGGTGACGAGCGTTTTAAGGAAAAAATGGACTTAGACATTCAGGTTTCCAAGCTCAAAGTGCTGAAACAAAGCTATCTATCCGAGCATTACGACCTTGAGGACAGGATACTCAAATACTTTCCTCAGACCATTGCGGAGTACGAGCAGCGTATTGTCTGTTATGAAGCAGACACAGCTCTTGCCGAACAGCACAAGCCGCAGGGCGAGGAAAAGTTCTGCCCGATGACCCTGCGTGGTATCCGCTATGCCGAAAAAGCCGCCGCAGGCGAAATGCTCCTTGCGATTTGCAAGGAATATCCCTTGTCTGCACCTACTGAAATCGGCTCCTACCGTGGCTTCAAAATGGAGGTTTTCTATGATACGGTGGGTACGCATTACTGCCTTAACCTCTGCGGGAAAGCAAAGTACAAGGTAGAATTAGGCTCTGACCCTCTGGGAAACCTGACCCGAATTGAAAACGAGCTTGCCAAGCTCCCCGCACGGTTGGAAGCCGCACAGATTAAACTGGCGGAAACTATCGAACAGCTTGAAACCGCAAAGGTCGAGGTACAAAAGCCTTTCACCTTTGAGGAAGAACTGAAAGAAAAGTCGGAACGGCTGAACGCTCTCAATATCGAGCTTAATCTGGATAAGAAAGACCCTGCCGTGCTTGACGCAGAGCCAGAACAAGCCGAGGAACAGCCCGAAAGAAAATGTGCAAATCGTGAGCGATAAAGCAGTTTGCAGATTTGTATTGCATTATTTGGGGCAGTATAATAATGACAGATAGAACAAGTCGGAGGTGCAAAAGATGTCTGGTGAATTCAGATTTGAAACCTTTGTAGATACCCACAGCAACATTTTTAATGAGTATTTAAGCTCTATTATCGCTCATCTTTCCAAAGAAAATGAGGAATATAAAACCGTTCAAGACGAGATTGAGAGCTTATATCAGCAGTATCCCAAAGTGTTGGGTGTGTTCGATGCGGAACAAGCGACGGAACTGACAAAGGAAGAATGTACGGCGGTTATTAAAGTGACGGAGTTGAAAAACAGGCTTACCGATATGGAATTGCAGTCAGTTTACTTCCGTGGCTGCTATGACAGCGTTGGGTATCTCAAAAAAGCAGGAATATTATAATCGACAAAAGCGGCATTGGCGTGAAGCTGATGCCGCTTGTTACATAGCCGTATGAAAAAACGGCAAGATAAAAATAAAGGAAATTGAAAAGTGCATCATTACAGGCTATAATAAAAAATAGATTTGAAAGTTGTGTTTGAAATAGTAGACAATGAAACGATAAATAAAGGTTATTAAAATAAGTAAAGCAACAAATTCAAATTTGTGAGGATAAGAGAGATGATTATTTTAATTACAGGAGCATCGCATACAGGAAAAACCGTACTTGCTCAAAAATTACTTGAAAAATATAAATACCCCTATTTTTCGATAGACCATTTGAAAATGGGGTTAATTCGTAGCGGCTACACGAAACTCACGCCCGAAGATGATAATGAACTTGAAGCGTATATGTGGCCTATTATTCGTGAGATGATAAAAACCGCTATAGAAAACAAACAAAATCTTGTTATTGAAGGTGGATATATCCCTTTCGATTGGAAAAAAGATTTTACAGAAGAATATCTTGATAATATCAAATTCTATTGTCTCGTGATGAGCAAAAACTATATCAAAAATCACTTCGACAATATAAAAAAATACGCAAGTGCTGTAGAAAATCGTATAGATGATGATTGGTGTACGATGGAAAGTGTCTTACAAGATAATGCACAGTTTTTAGAACTTGCAAAAAAGCATAATGCGAATTATATACTTATTGATGATAAGTATGAAATCAACATTGATTTATGATGACAACTTCCATTTTTTAACTGCAATGAAATATAGTTTTTACATAGCCGAGAGGTTTTCTTAACCGAAAATCCCTCGGCTTTTTCTATTTCAGGAGGTGATTTTATTGAATGAGAACTAACCGCCCCTATGTGCAGCTTGACCCTGCCGTGATTGAGCAGGCACGGCAAATGGACTTGCTATCCTATCTGCAACGGTATGAGCCGAACAACCTAAAGCGTGTGGCAAGTAATGTGTATTGTACCAAAGAACACGACAGCTTGAAGATTTCCAATGGCAAATGGTATTGGTGGTCGAGAGGCTTCGGAGGCGTTTCTGCCCTTGATTATCTCATTAAGGTTAAGGAATACAGCTTTGTTGAAGCCGTAGAACTGCTTACGGGTATCACGGCGGATTGGAAACCGCCGCCTGTTCCTATTCCAAAAGACGAGCCGAAGGAACTGCTTTTACCGCCGAAAAATAAGGACTGTAACCGAGTGACCGAGTACCTTTTCGGGCGTGGGATTGACCTTTCAATCATACAGGACTGTATTGCGGACGGTACGATTTTTGAAAGCTCCAAGTATCACAATGTCGTGTTTATCGGCAAAGACGAAAGCGGAACACCCAAGTATGCCGCCTACCGTGGCACGATTGGAAGCTCTTTTAAGGGCGACGCTTCTGGCAGCGACAAGCGGTATTCGTTCCGACTTCTGGCAGACAAACCGAGTGATACCGTGCATTTATTTGAAGCTGCCATTGATTTACTGTCCTACGCCACCTATCTAAAGTGTGAGGGAAAGGACTATAAATCGGAAAATCTGCTCTCTCTTTCGGGTGTGTATCAGCCTAAGAAAGAGATTAAGGAAAGCAAAATCCCCATAGCCCTAACCACCTTTTTGAAAGCAAATCCCCATATCAAGACTATTTTTCTGCATTTGGATAATGACAGAACGGGCAGGCTTTGTACCGCCGCCCTCAAAGAACTTTTGCAGAAAGACTACAAAATCGTTGATGAGCCGCCGCCTGTCGGTAAGGACTTCAACGATTTTTTATTATCCTATCTGGGGATTGCAAGACCAATTTCAAGCCGTGAAAGGAGTGATGCCCGTTGATTGTCCGCAGATTTTGACCCGAAGAATAACACGACAAACCAAAAAATTAAATGTTGAAAGCGAGGAAATAACCATTGAAAAAGTATGATGTAACCCTGACTGCCCACTATGAAAAGACCATTTCTGTTTGTGCTGAAAGCGCAGAACAGGCAAAGGCAAAGACCGAAATTATCCTGTTCGATACCGACCTTATCAACTTTACCGATGAGGATTTTATCTGCGGTGAAGCCAAAATCAACGAGTCTTGTGAGGACGGTGCTGAAGATACCGACGAAGAAGAAGCGAACGAGGACGAATGTTGTTCGGACTGTCCGTACTTCTGTCCCGTGTGCGGAGAATGTATGTGTGAGGACGAGTGCAACGAGTAATGTCTTACCAAGCACTGAATTTGGTTATCCAAAT
>ULSL01034151.1_pt1 | contig 12582 bp, 14 predicted proteins | sample 1956321 | NCBI WGS metagenome assembly ULSL01 (sample SAMEA4835707, study PRJEB28245) | human gut metagenome | biome: gut microbiome; material: fecal sample | place: Denmark | collected 2008
CTGTCCCCTCACCGCCGTGTATATATCGGTTTACCTGCTCGCAGCCGCCGTAGTCACCTTCAAGGGCAAACGCCCTAACACCATTATTTTTTACCATCTGCTTGAACACTTCCAGCTTCAACTGCTGAAATTCTGCATTTCCGTGAGTAGCTTCTCCCAATGCAATTATTTTTGCACTTTCAGGCACAGTTATATTTTCCACGGGTTCAGCATAAGCTAAAAACTCTTCTGGATTCACATTTTCTCCTGTGCCAAAACCTCCAAAACGCATAAATACAAGTGCCGCTAAAGCCATAACACCTAATAATCCAAAAACGATATATCTTATCTTAAATCTTCTTGTCTTTTTATTCTTCATATCTGATAGACCTTTATAATGAATCAGTTGTCTTACATCCGTTTTCCACGCTTATTGTACTTCACGTAATAGTTCTTCTGCCGTAGTGTTGAACAATTTTGCAAGTGTAAGCAGATTGGAAGTGCTTGGGTCAGATGCTCCGGTCTCCCATTTAGAGACAGCCTGCCTGCTTACGCCGATAGATTCTGCAACAAACTCCTGCGTCATCTTACACTCTTCACGATGCTGCTTCAAAACCTCACCGAGAGATTTCTTGATGCTGGACTTTTCTTTTCTGACATTGCCTGATTTGACATATCTACTCAATGCTCTTATGAGGAAAATTCCCACAGTGATAAATACCGCTATCACCGCCACCCCGATTAGCAGTACATTACCAAAAACAATAACTCCTAAAAAATCATATTTCACTTAATCACCTCTTTTCGTGACTTCATGATAGCGAAATTTCATGGTTGCTACCACCAACTATCACGATATTTCTTTGGTTGCGAACGGTTGCGGAACTTAAATAACACTTTTTTATGTAAAAGGCATATATGTAAATTAATAAAACGACAACTTCCGATTTTTGAGTTTGACGCACGGTCTGCCCCTTTGACCACGGATGCACGATGAATGCAGACGTTCACACCACCACCCAAAAGAGAACTGTTGGCAGCATTGACGATTGCGTCAACGCTCATTTTTGTAATATCGTTTCTGATAATCTGCATCTTCTCTCAATGCCAGTGCCACCGGTTTTGACCGGAGGGTTTGACCCCTGACCTCTTTTTAGGTTAAAGAGAAAACTGCACCACAGCCTTGACGGGCCATCGTGCAGCGATTTCGTTCACCTGAATTTTGCTTTACCGATATACCACTTCAAATTCTTCCAAGACGCAATCTCCCTTTTCATCGAAATCCTGACCAACGGCCTTATAGTCTGGAGTAAAAGCTTTCCGATGCACTTCGCGCCATTTTTTCAAGCTGCGGTTATCTTCGCCCTCTTTGAAAGCATGGTCTGCGCTGACTTGATTGAACGGAACAACAGATACTTTTGTATCACGGATGATACACGCCGCCGCAAAACTTCCATATATCGTGCCGTGTATTGCAATTCGTATTCGTTGTACGGCAATATTCCTCCCACATCATTTCTCCAGTCATTCCGACTTCCTCCTCTGTGCCTCCACAAATCTTGAAGTATCTTCCACTACGCCTGTAATTTTTATGCTGTCAGCCTCTACATGGCAGCTGTAGCAGACGATCTGGACCCCCTCCTTGGCAGCCTTCACAAGTGCTTCCTTAAACTCCGGCTGTGCCGCTTCGTTTGGCATTACCCGATGAATTCCATTCATCTGAATCACAAAGGCAATTGAGCAATGATAGCCTTCCTTTGCTGCTTTTGCCAGTTCATGCAAGTGCTTCACGCCTCGCTCTGTTGGTGCATCCGGGAATAATCCGGTTCCCAGATGCAAATCATCTGCCAGCGTGCAGCCCTTTACTTCTGTCAGGAATCTTTCCCCGTCTCTTTCCATATAAAAATCAATTCTGGATTCCCCATAGGTATATTCTGGCTTCACCAGCTCGTAGTTCAGACTCATTAACTGCTGCTTCATCAAAGCGTTCGGTGCCAGACTGTCGATATTCACCCATTTTAGCTTTGGTTTGTATACAGAAATCAGATCATATGCCGTTTTTCGATTTGGGTTCAATGTCTTCTGCAGCGTTACCTTTGCTTCCGGCATCAGAAGCTCCTGCAAACGCCCTGTATTTTTCACATGAACAATCTGCGGTGCTCCGTCAATCAGCACCTCTGCCGTGAATCGGTTCATTCTGCTGACGAATGTCCCTGCAACTGTATTCTCATAAATGATTGTCGTATTCTGTTTCACCATACCTCTTCCTATTGCTCATCATTCAGACTTTCCCAGAAGGCTTTGACCGGCTTCTGACACCTGTTTCTCTTTGCCGCGCACTCAGTTTGAACTCCGGGAGCATTTTTCCGCGTCGATCGCCAACACGAACATCAGCACCCGCAGCGCGTTCACCGGATTGACAATATCAAGGACATAGGTGTCCGTCATATGAAATATTTCTTTTGAAATCACCGCTACCTGCTCTCCTGCTGCCCCGGTAATGGAATAATCCCATTCCAGAAAGCTGCCCTCTACATGCCAGCCACAGCAGTCGATATCATAGCGGGGTTTGAAAAAGGACAGCTCCTTGCTGATACATCCAACGTAGCTGCTGCCCTCATACAGTTCAAACTTCGGCAGCCAGGTCAGGATTTTTTCTTTGACCGTCCCCAGCTCCTGTCCTGACGCATCGAATACTTTCAGGCAGTGTCCCCAGGAAAGCTGCCCTTTTACCACATACACCGTATTGCCGTCTTCATCGTAAATATCGTAACTGTCAAACCACGAAAAAAATCTCTGCCGAAATAACAGTTTCATACCCCAGCTCCTTTCCGCTGTTTCTCATCCTAAGCTGTTTTTTCCTAAAAGCTGCTCTGTCCAGGTTTTTTCAGAAAATCCGGTCAACACCGTTTTCTCTCCGACTACGAGCGGACGCTTCACGAGCATTCCGTCCGTCGAAAGAAGCTTTAGCTGCTCTTCTTTGGACATTTCCAGCAGCTTATCCTTTAATCCCAGCTCCTTATAGAGCATTCCGCTCGTGTTGAAGAATTTTTTCAGCGGCAGTCCGCTCTTTTCATACCACGTTTTGAGTTCCTCATAGGTTGGATTCTCTTCTTTGATCGCGCGCTCTTTGTACTCCACGCCGTTTGCATCCAGCCATTTGAATGCTTTCTGACAGGTGGTGCATTTTTTATAGCATAATACTGTTATCATGTTGTTCTCCGTTTTTGAATGTTTTCGTCATAGGCTCCTGACACGGCTCACGTCCACACTCGAACTCTGTTTCACTCCAGAAAATGAATCCGCTCCGGATGGAAGCGATCTTCCTGCGCGCGGCTTTCCGCCGGATATCCGAGCGCAAACAGGGAAAATACCGCCACCTCTTTTGGCAGCTCCAGCAGCTTATGAACTTCCTCCATCTGTTCTTCCATCGGAGCGATTCCGATCCACACACCGCCAAGCCCCTGTGCATCCGTTTCAAGCCACATGTTTTCCTGTGCAATCGAAAGGTCAATCTGTGCAAAATCCGGAGCAATCAGCCCTTCCTTCCGATATACAGGCACGATTACGACCGGTGCGTTTGCTGCACATCCCGCATAGGGTGTCGCTTTGGAAAGCGCTTTAATCTTTTCCGGATTCGTCACCACATAAAATTCCCACGGCTGCTGGTTGCACGCGCTGGGTGCCTGCATACCCGCCCGCAAAATCTGCATCAACTTTTCTTTTTCCACCTGTTTGTCTTCATACCTGCGAACACTGATTCTGTGAAAAATACTGTCCATCGCTCCTCCTTCTCCTGCTGCCACATGTTTGTATATCTATAATTGACGGATACTCTACGACGGATTTTCCCATCGTTCTGAAGCTATTTTACCATCTCATAAAATGAAATCCAAAGAATTTCTGTTAGATTTGTCTATTTTGCATATCAATAGTAATAATTATCATTATTATTTTCAGTTTGGAATCTCCGAAAGTATTTCATCGGCTTTTCGGATCACTTCTCCCGGAACATTCAAAAACTGCAGCGCCGAACGAAGCGTCATTTCCGAAGTGAGCAGGTTTTCTTTCTGTTCTGCAGAAGCCACTGTAAAATAGGCTCCTGAAAAAGCATATTGCGGTCTGACCCATGATTACTCGGCCCCCTGATTCCTTATGAGCCACGCAAACCCTTTCGCTGTCCGGATTCCGGCATCTTTGAAGTGATTTCCCGGATTCCATTCCAAAATCGTTCGGATTTTCTGCATCTTTAACAGATTATACCCTTCCCGGATACAGTCCCCTACGGTTGCCATCAGCGGATTTCTGGTCCTTTCTTCACGGTTTCCCAAACTCAGATACACCGACTTTGCTCTCATATCGTGTTCTTTCATATATTGCAGAAATCCCGGAAACCAGACAGACGGAGATACTGCTGCAACACCTGCAAAGATATCCGTCTGATATGCCGCCCAAAGAGAGAATAATCCCGCCAGCGAATATCCACCGATATAATACGTTTTTCTGCGATCCACACATTGTCCTAAAAGAAATTGCAGCAGCTCCCCCGCACCGTCTCCGAAGCCCTCTCTGCCAAAGACTGCAGACGCCTCCCAGGGCGAAAGATCTTGATTCCAATTGTCCACTTTCACCGCAATCAACTGAAAGTCTGCCTTTCCCTGTTTTCTGATCTCGTTTAATTCCGTTTCCATCTCCTCCAGATCATGATCGTCTACCGGCTGAATCAGGACTGTGGAAGCGGAGGGATTTCCGTAGTGAACTATCTGCATCGCGTCCTCCATTTCTTCTCTTTTGCACCCTTCCTACAAATACACCGTCAGAAAGAGCAAATAAACTTGCCCACCAGAAAATAATCCGTGCTGACCTCCAAATTTATCAAGATAGCTCCACCTTCTCAGTCGGCCAGCATTTTCTGAGTGCCGCATAGGAAACCAGGAAGTTTGCAAGCCAGCCTGCCGGCACAGCAAGCCAAACGAAATCAATTCCAAAACGCGGTGCACAGATCAAAGCCACGGACAGGCGAATCGCAAGGTTTACCATGTTGGCAATAAGGAATGGCCGCATGATCCCGAGTCCGCGAAGAACTCCATCGGTCGCCATTTTGATTCCCATAAAGAGAAAGAAGTAACCAAGCCATCTCATATAATCCCCGGACACCTGATAGGCCAGGGCAGTTCCGTCTTTTCCAAGGAAAAGCGAGGAAATCTGTGTGTGCAGCGTTTCAATAACAAGGAAAGCAAGCGCCGCGAAGCACACATCCAATACCAATGCTGCATGGTAGCCTTTTTTGATGCGCTGGGTTTTGTTTGCGCCAAGGTTCTGGGAAACATACGGCGAAACCGCATTCCCGATGGACACGAAAATCAGGGAAAAAACATTCTCCACCCGCATTGTTGCCGCATATCCTGCCAGTGCCTGCGTGCCGAAGGGATTTACCACCGCCTGTACAATCATCATACCGATAGACACGGTAGACTGCTGGAGAACCGATGGAACAGCAATTTGAAGCATGGAACACAGCTCCCGCCCGTCAAACCAGGAAAAGGTACTCTGATACCGCCGCATCCGATTAAAAAAAATCAAAAAGGAAAGCACAGCCGAAATGCCCTGTGCGATCAAAGTTGCAAGGGCGGCACCGAACACGCCGAGTCCCAGACCTGCTACCATCCAAAGATCCATCCCAATATTCAGGATGGAGGAAAAGATCAGCAGCCCCAGCGGAATTTTTGATTCACCGATGGAAGTGAACATGGTAGAGAGAATATTGTACATGAACAAAAACGGAAAGCCCACAAAATAGACCCGCAGATACAGCACTGCTTCCTTCAGAATATCGGCAGGAGTCTGTAAGCCGCTCATCATCCCATGGGAAAACCAAAAGCCAAAGACACCCAGAAGGATACTCAGAACCAAAAAGCTGATCAGAGATGTAGACACAATGGTTTTCATTTTGCCATACTCCCTGGCACCGAAATAGCGGCTCACAAGCACACCTGCACCAACACCAGCCCCCAGTGCCACGCAAATGAAAACATTGGTCAGAGCTGCACAGGCACCAACCGCCGCCAGCGCAGAGGAACCCACAAACTGACCGACGATAATGGAGTCAGCCATATTGTATACCTGCTGAAAAAAGCTTCCGAGAATCATCGGCATTGCAAAAACCGTCAGCGCTTTCAGCGGCGTATCGGTAATCAAATACTCCTCTTTTGACATGATCCTATATCCTCCACAACTTCCTGATTTTTATCTGACTGGATACTCTGTGTCAGAAACTGACCGTCCCGAAACAAAGCGTAGATCGTGTCCGGTTTTGACCAGAACCTGCCCCAACCGGCTCACAGGATATATTCCATCTGCCGTTCCTTTGTTTTCATGCCCATTTTTTCGTAGAAGTGCTCTGCCGATGTGTTTCCTGTCCAGACGTTCAGGGTTACTTCGTAGCAGCCCAGTTCCTTTGCCTGTTGCTTCACATATTCAAACAGACTTTCCCCAATGTGCTGCCCTCGTGCCTGCTTGTCAACGCACAGGTCATCAATAAACAATGATTTAAAGGACACCATGTTGGTGGAAAAGGGCTGTTCCCTGAGCTGACAGAAGGCATAGCCCATGCACAAATCGTCCTCATCTACGGCAACATAGACCGGTTTATCCTCCTGCTTCAATAATTCCGTCAACTCACAAAGGGTATATTTGGTGGTACCTGGTATAAAAATATCCGGGCGGATCTCTGCATGGATCTGTAATACCTGTCCCAACAGTTCAAGAATTCTTGGGATATCCTTTTTCTCCGCCTTGCGAATCTTCATTTCAAACTTATCTCCTTTACAATTTCGATTTTTCAGGTAAAAAATCTCCGGTTTTGACCGGGTCTGACCCCTGATTTCTGCGGTCCTCGCCACCGGGATTTTCCCATCGTTTTGAAGCTATTTTACCATCTTATAAAATGAAATCCAACAAATTTCTGTTAGATTTGTCTATTTTGTACAATATTAGTAATAATTATCATTATTATTTCTACAGGTAATATGAGCCTTTTCTCTTTTAAAATCTGCCCGACAGGTATATACTGAAGCTATCAGCAGAGGTGCTGAATTTCAACGAAACGGAGGATACACAGATGTCAAAATTATATACTATTACCTTAAACGGAGTAACGGAGGAGGTTTATAACAAAGCGACGGATTACATCGAGAAGCACGCGCTTCGCTTAAACTACAGACCGGAGGTGTCCACCATCGACGCCGAGTTTCCGGACGATATCGATCCTGCAAAGAGCCCCGAGCTGCAGGAAGCGTACATCCGCAACGTACAGCAGAGACTGTAAGGTTCGGATTCTGACGTGGGACGCTGCATGCGCCTGCAATGTGTGAAAACATACCATAAATTTCGAAAAAGAAAACCTCTCCCGCCGGTTTCCCGACTGCGGAGAGGTTTTTTCTGGTACCCAATAGAATGCGCGCTCTGCCATCTTTATCCAACCTTAATGCGGCGTCCCCGTCCCTTATCCGATCTTAAAATCTCTGGCCGTATAAAATATAATTATCACAGAAATAAGGAGCTGCCTTTATGCCAAAGAAAATCATCCGTCGAAAGCACCGTCTTTCGTCTTTTCAAACTATCACATTAGGGTTTGCCGGGGTCATTTTGCTCGGAGCACTGCTGCTGATGCTTCCGATCTCCACAATAGCCGGATGTGTAACGCCATTCAATGAAACGCTGTTTACCGCGACCTCTGCCGTCTGCGTCACAGGACTTGTTGTTCAAGATACCGGAAGCTATTGGTCCGGCTTCGGACAGACGATCATTCTGGTACTGATCCAGATCGGAGGACTTGGCGTCATAACCGTAGCAGCATCGTTTGCGCTGTTGTCCGGGCGAAAAATCTCCCTGATGCAGCGCAGCACCATGCAAGATGCAATTTCTGCGCCAAAGGTCGGCGGAATCGTCCGTCTGACACGGTTCATCTTGCGAGGAACGTTTTTGATCGAACTGCTGGGCGCACTGGCCATGCTGCCGGTGTTTTGCCATGACTATGGATGGCGCGGCATCTGGATGGCAGTGTTTCATTCCATATCCGCATTCTGCAACGCCGGATTTGACATTCTTGGAACAGAAAGTAATCTCTATCCATCCCTTACCGGCTATGCCGACAGTCCGACAATCAATATCACGATCATGCTGCTGATCGTAGTTGGCGGCATTGGTTTTTTGACATGGGACGATGTCTGCGAAAACAAGTGGCGGCTTCATCGCTACCGGATGCAGAGTAAGGTGATCCTTGTCACGACAGGTCTTTTAATTCTTTTGCCCGCCGCGTTTTTCTTTTTCACCGACTTTTCCGCGCTTTCTACCGGAAAGCGGCTGCTGGCATCTTTTTTTCAGTCCGTTACGCCGAGGACCGCGGGCTATAACACAGTAACGCTATCTGCAATGTCCGGTGCGTCGCAGGGCATAATGATCCTTCTGATGCTCATTGGCGGTTCTCCGGGTTCTACGGCAGGCGGAATAAAAACAACGACACTGGCGGTCTTGCTTGCCAATACTGCCGCAACCTTTCGTCAGCGGGAGAATGCTCAGTTTTTCGGACGCAGGATTGATTTCAGCGCTGTCAAGACCGCCGCAACCATTCTGACAATGTACCTTACACTGTTCTTTGGTGGCGCTGTTTTTATCAGCGTGTATGAAGATTTGACGCTTTCCGCATGCCTGTATGAAACGGCTTCGGCAGTCGGAACAGTGGGATTGACGCTGGGTATCACGCCTCAGCTGCATATCCCTTCCCAAATAGTGCTGATCGTGCTCATGTATCTGGGCAGAGTCGGCGGTCTTACGCTCATTTATGCAGCGTTTTCCGGCAAAAAAATAAACGGCGCAAAGCTGCCGCAGGAAAAAATAATGATTGGATAAGGAGTCTTTACACATGAAAAACATTTTATTGATTGGCGCAGGCCGCTTCGGACGGCATATCGCTATGCAGTTATCTCAGCTGGAGCATCAGATCATGGCAGTCGATATAGACGAAGAACGGATCAATGATATACTTCCCTTCGTCACCAACGCGCAAATTGGAGACAGTACAAACGCGGAGTTTCTTCGCTCCCTTGGCATCGGAAATTTCGATGTCTGCATCGTGACCATTGGCGGCAGCTTTCAGAATTCGCTGGAAACGACGTCGCTTCTGAAGGAGCTTGGCGCGAAGTGTGTAGTGTCGCGTGCCGAGCGGGATGTACATGCAAAGTTTCTGCTTCGCAACGGAGCCGACCATGTGATCTACCCGGAAAAGCAGGTAGCAGAATGGGCAGCAATTCGATATACTGCCGATCATATTTTCGACTACATGGAGATCGACGGGCAGCACGCCATTTTTGAAGTAGAAGTTCCACACGAGTGGATTGGCAAAAGCGTTGGTGAACTGAATATTCGCAGGAAGTATGGCATTAACATTCTTGGCATCAAACATTCCGGAAAAACCGACGTTTCAATTACGCCTGATACGGTGCTGTCAGGAGAAATAACAATTTTAGCGCTGGGTGAATATAAGGCGCTGCAAAAGTGTTTCCGGATATGAACGGACGGTGAAACAATGTGAAAGATGTCATTTTGATCGTTGGGATGGCTCTAACGTTCCTGTTCGGATGGTTTCTGATGAAACAGCTGGATCGCTTTCTGTACGAAAATCAGAAACGAATCCGATTGGACACAATAGAAACCGCCGCCTTTTGGTGCTATAATACCATCAAGAGGGGTGGTGAAACTGTGCAGAACAATGAAAACAATCTATCAAAAGAGCATATTCTGGTGTGCCTGTCCTCGTCCCCATCCAATGAACGTATTGTACGAATGGCAGGAAAAATGGCGCAGGCATTTTGCGGAAGCCTTACCGCGCTCTATGTGCAGACTCCCGGATACTCTGGCATGAACGCAGAAGATATCGCTCGACTGCAGGCGAATATACGTCTTGCGCAGCAGCTTGGTGCAGAGATCATCACAACACATGGAGAAGATGTACCAACGCAGATTGCAGAATATGCGCGGCTCTCCGATGTGACCAAAATCGTAATTGGGCGCAGCGGCGTGCAGCGACGGCATTTCTGGAGCGAACCGACGCTGACAGAACAGCTCATTACGCTTGCGCCGGAGATGGACATTCACATCATTCCGGATGCGGAGGTCTATAAAAGCTATCCCAGGAAACCACTTTTCGCAGTTCGCCCGGCGCTTCCAACCGCCCGGGAACTGCTTCTGACTGTCGGGATTCTGACAGCCGCTACGATCATCGGATGGTTGTTTCTGCGGCTTGGCTTTGCGGATGCCAATATCATCATGGTTTATCTGCTGGGTGTACTTCTGACCTCCGCTTTTACCAGCGGATATACCTGCGGCGTGCTGTCCGCCTTTTTGAGTGTCATCTTGTTCAATTATTTTCTGACAGAACCCAGGCTGTCTTTGGTCGCCTATGGAAGCATATATCCCATAACCTTTGCCGTCATGTTCATGGCTGCGCTTTTGACCGGTACACTTGCAGCCAAGCTCAAAGCCCACGCGCAGCTATCCGCACGGGACGCTTATCGCACAAAGCTGCTTTTTGATATGAACAGGCAGCTTCAAAAGGCGGAAACATCTGAGGAAGTATACCGGATGACCGCAACGCAGATACAAAAGCTCATGCAGCGGAACATCCTGATTTATCCGGCACAGGAAGGCGCGCTGTCCAAAGGGATCCTTTACCCTGCTGACGCAAGCAGCCCATATAGTGCCCCGGACACAGACCCGGAACAGGATGTGATCGACTGGGTCTGGCAAAACCGGAAACGTGCCGGAGCAACGACACAAAACTTTCCCAAAGCAAAACGACTGTATCTTGCCATTCGTACTGAGCAGCAAATTTACGGCGTTGTCGGGATTCCGATGGAAAAGCAAACGCAGCCTGACGCATTTACATCCAGCGTTCTGTTCTCCATCCTCGGCGAGTGCGCTCTGGCGCTGGACAACCTGCGAAATGCCAGAGAAAAGGAAGAAGCTGCCGTTCTTGCAAAGAACGAACAGCTTCGCGCTAATCTTCTGCGTTCAATTTCTCATGATCTCAGGACACCGCTGACCTCTATTTCCGGCAACGCCGACACACTGCTGCACAGCTATGACATGCTGGATGAGCAAACACGGAAACAGATTTTTACGGACATTCATGACGATGCACAGTGGCTGACCGAGCTGGTTGAGAATTTGCTCTCCATCACGAAAATCGCTGATGGCAGCGTCAAGCTGCGTCTTTCCGATCAGGTTGTGGACGATATTGTGTCGGAAGCGCTACGGCATATCGACCGAAGATCGACAGAACATCACATCACGGTGGATTGCGGAGACGTGCCGCTGCTGATACGGGTGGATGCAGGACTCATCGTGCAGGTGCTTATCAATCTGGTGAACAATGCAGTCAAATATACTACGGCTGGCTCTAACATCTGCATCACGGCAATCCAGCAAAAAAAAGCGGTTGAGATCTGTGTCAGCGATAACGGCCCTGGTATCCCGGACGAACTAAAGGAGCGTGTTTTTGAAATGTTCTTTGCCGGGGGAAATCCGATTGGCGACAGCCGCCGAAGCCTCGGACTTGGGCTCACGCTCTGTCAAGCCATCATTCATGCACATCATGGCGAAATAACGCTGAAAAACAATTCGCCGCATGGCTGCATCTTTTCCTTTACATTACCACTTAGTGAGGTGAACTTAAATGAATAAGCCACTTATCCTTGTTGTAGAAGATGATACCCCTGTGCGCAATCTGATCACTACGACGCTGAAAACTCACGAATACAGGTATCTTTCGGCGCAAAACGGCGCAAGCGCCGTGATGGAGGCGCTGTCTCACAATCCAGATATTGTGCTGCTTGATCTGGGACTTCCAGATATGGATGGCGTGGAGATCATCCAAAAGATCCGTTCGTGGTCGAATATGCCGATCATTGTAATCAGCGCCAGGACAGAGGATTCCGATAAAATCGGGGCGCTGGATGCCGGGGCGGACGATTACCTGACGAAGCCTTTTTCCGTGGATGAACTGTTGGCACGACTGCGGGTGACGCAGCGAAGGTTAGCGTTGATAAAAGCAGATACGGCAAAGGAAACCCCAATTTTTACGAACGGTGCGCTGAAAATCGACTATGCGGCAGGCTGCGCATATCTTGATGGTGCAGAACTGCACCTAACGCCCATCGAATACAAACTGTTGTGCCTGCTCTCCAAAAATGTTGGTAAGGTTCTGACACACACCTACATTACGCAACAGATTTGGGGCAGCAGTTGGGAAAATGATATTGCTTCTCTGCGAGTATTCATGGCAACCCTGCGCAAAAAGCTGGAAAACGGGAAAGATGGGCAGCAATACATACAAACGCACATCGGCATCGGTTATCGGATGCTGCGGGTCGAGTGAGCAATCCCTGAGCTCAAAACTCTGTGAAAAAAGCTGCCTTTCCCCATCGTCTAAACCCAGCGGGGTTGCGGCAGCCTTATTTCAAAATGATTTCTATTTGTTTTTATAAAGCCTTCTTTTTGTAACTTTGATATCTCCGTAGACATTGCTGCACGATCAATACAAAG
>ULSL01058288.1_pt1 | contig 12411 bp, 9 predicted proteins | sample 1956321 | NCBI WGS metagenome assembly ULSL01 (sample SAMEA4835707, study PRJEB28245) | human gut metagenome | biome: gut microbiome; material: fecal sample | place: Denmark | collected 2008
GAATACGGTATCAGATATACGAAAAACACAAACTCAACTGTTAGATTGAGTACCTTCCAGAACGCTTTTCCTCTCCTTGGAAAAAGCTGTATAAACTGGTCAATTTTTATAGATATGCATTTTCTGGTACAAAGGCTGACACTTAAGAAAGCCGACCATATGAAAAGATACCTGGTAATTTCCTCCGACCATGATAGTGACATGCCAAGAACGTATCTGGAAAACACCTGAATACCCATTATAAGCGTCATTGCTATAAGGAAAATGACCATCAGAATTTCTTCAAGATATTCGTCCAGATAGTGCAGTATTTTCTCCATGTAATATCCCCTTCCTTCGAAAATCACGTTTTTATTTTAGCAAATTAATAACGATTTTTCTACTTTATATACGATAACATCACAATTTTCATTTTATAGCAAAATATACAAGAAAATATCTGTTGTATAAAAAAACCGCCAAGCCTTGTAATAACAGCTTTGGCGGGCAAATAATAAATCATTTAAGATTAGTAGAGAATCATTGCTACAATTACTGCTGCGATTGAACCTACCATAGGAGCAAGAACAGATGTAACGAATACATACCAGTAACTCTCTGCAAGTGAAAGCTTCATCCAGCGAAGCTGTGCAACCATTCCTCCGGCATTTGGAAGAGTATTCATACCTGTTGCACATGCAGGTGCAAGTCTGTGAAGTGCTCCGGCATTTGCTCCTTTTGCAAGAAGTCCATCTGAAAGATGCTCGAAGAACATTGCAATAGCTGATGTTCCACTTCCGAGGATACCTGCAAGTACGTTTAATCCGATAAACTCTGTAATATATGGATTCATCTTGATTCCCATTACAAAATCGATGATTGAATTGAATCCTGGGCATGCCTGAAGTACGCCTGAGAATCCAAGGATTGCTGCCGCCATAACTGTTGCACCAACACCGTTATTTACACCTTTTTCAAGGATTTTTGTAACTGATTCAACCTGTTTGTGGCAAAGAAGTACGATTGCTACAGATCCAACAAACATGCTGAGTACTACTACAGCGTTTGTGTTCATATCTGTAAGGTTAGAAAGTAAAAGTACAAGTGCTACTACAAGGATAAACGGGATAAGTGCTACAAAAAAATTAGGAAGGTCATCTCTTGTAGGAGTGACCTTTACCGGCTGTGACTCATCCATAGCTGTTCCCTCTTTGATAGCCGCTTTTTTAGCTGCGTGTACCATATAAAAATATCCAACACCAAAGGATACAAGGAATGCTACCCATCCAAGGATTGGAGCAGATCCCATTGATGTACCGAGATACTGTGCAGGCATAATGTTTGTGATGTTGATTGCGAATGGAATCATTGCAGAACATGTAGCTCCGATAAAGATGATTCCAGGAATCATTCTGTATGGATATCCTGCTTGTTTCATCATGATTGTAGCGATAGGAGCAAGTACGAAAAGTACTACGAATCCAGATACACCTACGTATACGAAAACAGTTGTAATAAGCGCGATTGAAAGAATAACTCTTTTAGCACCCATTTTCTCAGTGATAACATTTGCAATTGACTCAGCACATCCTGATGCAGCCATAAGTTCACCAAATACGGCACCGATCACAAGTACAAATACATTGTTCTGAATGAATCCGACATAGCCTGTTGCGTATAATGTGAGTGAATCCCACCAGTTCATCCAGCTTGTTAAAATAATGATAAATGATACAAGGATTGTAGATGTAAATACATCAAGCCCTTTCCATATTGCGATTACAAAGATTACCGCTGCTGCAAGTAATCCTATTACAGATATTGCTGTTGACATTTTTTCTATTCCTCTCCAACGATTTTGATTTTTCCAAGTGGCTTACGATATGGATTTTTTCCATCGAAAAACTGCTTGTCTAAGAAATCTATACATTTTTCTATATTGGCATCTGCCTTTATTACCTGAGAACCATGTGGTTCATTATCAAAAAGCTCAAGCTCTACGCGATCCTCTCCACATACTGCTTTAACTTTTTCATACATATAAGAAGACTGGTGATAATCTATAACAAGATCATTTGTACCGTGCTGAAGCAGCATTGGTGGACAGTCCTCTTTGACATGACTTATAGGGCTTACTTTTGCAGTGCGTTCAGGATATAAAAGCGGATTGTATCCTAAAAGAGCTGTAAACATTGAGTCGTTGCCCTTTCCATCATTTGGCATCATGCCTTTTCCTGCACCTGTTTTGTTTCTGATATCTGCAATATCAGTTCCAAACTGCTCTGCAGAGCAAAGCTCACTTATTGTGTACCATGCGATTGCACAGTTTACTTTTGATGAAGCTTTTACTCCAACGCTTAAATCATCCATATCCTCTTCATCGCCTGTTACTGCAAGAAGCTGTGTAACAGTTCCTCCTGCCGAGTTGCCCCATACTGCGAATCTGTCAGGATCGAGATTTAACTCTTTTGCATTTGCACGTAAATAGCGAATTGCAGCTTTTCCATCGATAAGCTGTGCCGGCCATTTTTCTTCGTGGTAGAGTCTGTACTCTACTGTTGCAACTGCGTATCCCTGTGTTATAGGCAGACACATTGATTTGATATAATGTGTTCTCTTGTGCCCCGCCGCAAAAGCACCACCATGGAATACGATTACCAGTGGATATGGACCTTCTCCGTCTTCCGGATAGAAGATGTCCAGTATCTGATTTTCTGATTCGTCTGCATATTTAAGATCAAGAGCTGTTTTGTGAAACTGTGTTATGTCCATCTCAGGCTCTGATGCAAGATATGCTTCTCTGTTGCTAATTACTGCCATATTTATTCTCCTTCGTTTATTCTTTATCCACTTAACGTCATAAAGTGCTTTATTCATTAAAAAAGCCCATTGCACTTTTTACATGCAACAGGCTTTTACATAATGTATAATCAATTACATGCTCTTATGAAGTAATCCAAGTACTGTAGACAGATCCTCTACTCCCATCTGTCCCGGTGCAGATGCTTTCTTTGCTGCTCCGAATGTCATGGAAGATCCAAATACTTCTCCGCAGAGACGGCTGATAACGCCTGTTCCTGCCATAGACATTGTGATGACCGGTCTGTCTGCGTAGTCTGTCACCATTTCCTCTGTCGCTGCAAGAAGAGTTAAGACATCTCTCTTGTTCTGTGGCATAACAGCGATTTTTGGAATGTCTGCACCCATATCCTGCATTTTGCGAAGACGATAAATGATGTCAGACTTTGCCGGAGTTTTGTGGAAATCATGGTTAGATGCAACTACCTTTACACCTGCTGCATGAACGCCGTCGATGATTTTTTTCACGATCTCGTCACCTGTGAAAATTTCCACATCAACAAAATCAACATATCCGGTCTGTGCTGCTTTGATATTAAGCTCTGCATATGCTTCCGGCTCAATTGCTTTCTCGCCGCCCTCTTTGGAAGTACGGAAAGTCATAAGGATTGGAATATTTCCAAGTGCCTCACGAAGCTCTTTTAAAACCTCTTCTACTTTGTCGAACTCAAAAACATGCTCAAACCAGTCCACGCGCCATTCAACAACATCAACCGGAATGGAATCAAATGTTTTTGCTTCGTCGATAATATCTTTTTTTGTAACACCTACGATAGGTACGATGATCTTAGGTGCGCCTGCACCGATCTCGATATCTCTTACTTTAACTGTATTCATTTTCGTCACCTTTCTTCTTAAATCCTTAGAGTCCGCAGCCTGCGGACTCTGGCTCTTAGTTCTCAGCTTCTGCCTGCTCTACCATTTTTGCATAGCGGATATTTACGAACAATCCAAGAAGTACACCGATTGCAGTAAGGACAATGTTCATAACCATAACCTGTGCTGGCTGCATTTTAGATGCTGCTGTAAGGATTGTGTAGTTGCAAAGTGAGGATGCGATCATAACAAGTGCTGTAACAGTTCCTTTGATTTTCGGGAATAACATATTGCATACAGATGTTGCGATCTGTAACAGTCCGCCTGCTCCTGCCCAGCCGATGATGAATGCTCCGGCGATCATAAGTGCTTCACTCTTGCCTGTTAATACAACGATCAGTGTTACAAGACAGATGACCGGATATACCACGATAAATCTGACATCTTTAATTTTTCTTGTCAAAAGTGCTGTTACAATAAGTGCAAGCATTGTTCCTGCAGAGTAGTATGTCTGCATGATAGATGGATTTGCCCAGCCGACATTCTCTTTTGCAAAGTTCTGTGCACAGTTTAACCATAACTGGAATGTACCTGTACATGTGAATCCAATCAGGATCATTGCCACGGACTCGATAGAGAAATGTGTATGTTTCAGGCTGTCGATCAGTCCCTCTTTCTTTCCGGCTGCCTTCTGGTCTGCATCTGGAAGTGGGAAGATCATTACTAATACTAAAAGTACAATATAAGCAATTCCGCAAATATAGAACAACATATTATAAGAAGTAAGTCCTGCTGCTGTTGTTGCTACTGTCGCGCCAAGTACAAATGGTAAGATCATCTGTGCGATTGCGATGAAGAATTTGATTCCCATAGTTGCAACGCCCGGTGCTTTGTAAATAATCTCGGAAACTGCCGGATAAATACCTGTGTCAAGGAAGGAGTTTGCAATACCACCAACGATTGCACATACATATGCGATCTGGTATCCACCGTTTGTTCCTGCGTTGAATGCAAGTGCAAGTCCGATCAGGTAGATCGCATAAGATCCACTACCGATTGCTGTGGAGATACGACGTCCAAGCTTATCGGAAAGAGGTCCTGCAAATGGAAGGGCGATTAGACGTCCAAGTCCAAGTGCTGCGGAAATTGCTGTAATTGCCATTGCTTCTACGCCCCAGGATGCTGCAAGAGCTTCCTTGATCACTGCCTGTCCTAAAATAGAACATCCGACACCGTGAATGAAATAGTTTAAATAAAGGATCAGAGCGCTAGGTAAATATTTTTTATTCATCTCTTTTCTCCTCGTGATTTTAAAATAAATAGTTTATTCGGTATCCTGTGATTAATCATCGTATCTGATGTTTAATACTTCTTTCATATGCTCGATCGGCATATCTTTTCCTGTCCAGAGTTTGAATGCTGCTGCACCCTGGAATAACATCATTCCAAGTCCGTTCATTGTCTTGCATCCAACTTCTTTTGCCATCTTACGCATGGTTGTCTCAAGTGGAGAGTAAGGTACATCTACAACGATCAGTTCCGGACGGAAGAAGGATTTGTCAGGTACAACGGACATTTCCTCTAAAGGTTTCATGCCAACGCCGGTTCCGTTAACAAAAATATAAGAATCTGCCATCTCTTCTCTTAATTTTTCTTTGTCATCCAGATCGTAAAGAGTTGCTTTGCAGTTTGTTCTCTCGTTGATCTTCTTTACTGTCTCTTCTGCGTTTGCCCAGAATTTGTCATGAATATTGAAAATAGAGATTTCTTTTACACCGTCTAATGCAGCCTGGATCTCGATTGCTGTTGCAGCACCGCCGGCTCCTGCGATTGTCATTTTCTTTCCGATCACATCGATATCGTTGTCTTTTAATGCCTGCATGAATCCGATACCGTCTGTGATGTGTCCTGTTAAAACACCGTTCTCATTTACGATTGTGTTAACTGCTCCGCAAAGCTCTGCTGCCGGAGATAATTTATCAAGATACTGTCCTACAACTGTTTTGTTTGGCATGGAAACGTTTGATCCAACCATCTTTAATGCACGGATACCTTTTACAGCATCTTCCAAAGTGCTGTTGTCAACTTCAAATGCAAGGTATGCGTAGTCAAGTCCTAAGTAAGCGAATGCTTCATTGTGCATTGCCGGTGAACTGGAATGTCTGATTGGGTAAGCCATTAATCCGATAAGTTCTGTGTGTCCTGTAATTCTCTCTGCCATAATTTTTACTCCTTTTCCCTAAAAAAACGATTATGTACGTAGTTGATATTGTTGTGATTTTCTTGTTTCTAACTCGTCTGCCCACTTCGTTAAAAACTTAACAACCTCTGATAAGGATATTATACAATGCTTTTTTTGATACATCCAATGCTTATTTTGTGCTTTTTTAATAGCTTTAATCTATTAATTAAGGTATAATATTCACAAATTCAGCACATCTTTTTTGTGACTCATAGATATTTTCTATTAATTTAAGGAGATTTATGCATGACACTTAATCAATTAGGATATTTTTACCAGGCAGCCGTGTTACAACACTTCAATCAGGCTGCAGAAAAAATGAATATTTCCGAGCCGAGTTTAAGCCGTTCCATCTCTTCACTGGAAGACGAACTCGGTGTGACTCTTTTTGAAAAAAGAGGCAGAAACGTGATTCTGACAAAGGCAGGTGAGATTTTTTTAGAACATGCCACACAGATTTTAGATGATGTGAAACGTGCGGAGAACAAGATGCACCATCTCGCCACCGACGGTGGGCATATCGACATTGCCTATGTATCCCCTCTGGCAAGAGAGTATGTTCCGCGCACTGTCCGGAATTTTCTCTCACTTGAGCAAAACAAGAATATCACCTTCAATTTCAATCAGGATATCACATCCGTGAATATTGAAGGCTTAAAAAAAGGTGCCTATGATCTGATATTTGGCTCCTACTCTGCCAACGAACCAAATATCGAGTTTGTTCCTATTATAAAGCAGGAAATCGTCGCCATCCTCCCGGCCGGTCATCCGCTGAGCCGCAAAGAGGCTTTGCAGGCTGCTGATTTTGCTGACTATCAGGTGCTTGGATACAACCGTCATTCCGGTCTTGGCAAGTACACACGCAGTTTCTTCAAAGAACACGGGATTGCACCAAATTTCATCTGCGAATCCCCGGACGAAAACGGAATTGCCTCCCTTGTGGCACAGGGGTTTGGGATTGCACTTGTCGCTGATGTTGACACCATCTACCGCGACGAGATCTGTATCCGCCCCCTGATCTCCAGTGAATCCTTCTCCCACACCGTCTACATGGGCTATATGCGCGGCAAATACCAGTTGCCGGCTGTCCAGCGGTTCATCGCCTTCGTGAGAAATGTACAGGCGTGATCCGGGTTGATGGCTATATCGGAAACCCGGTTATTTGCACGGAAAGATGTAAAACTTTTATTCGCAAGCCAGGGTTGTGACAGAGGGAGTACAGAATGAAACTTTTGTGAGGATTGCGTAAATTTATCTGTGTCCCAACTTGGACTGTCAGGTTATGTACATTCATCAATGGACTGCCCGCACAATGTGTCCGCCTATAAAACACTCGCTTTATCTGTCTCTAGCAGGAGTAAATACCAGAAAATCAGCATCGTTTATTGCAGGCTCAAAAGTCAAAAAGGTGGTTGACTTTTGACCTGCTTCTCTGCTGATTTTCTGGTATTAACTCCTGCACGATACAGATAAGAAGTCGTGTGTTTTATAGGCGGACACATTGTGCGGACTGTCCATTTTTGAATGAACATAAGTAATCGTAAAGTCCAAGTTGGGACACAGATAAATTAGCAATTCGAACAAGTTTCATTCTGTACTCCCTCTGCCGCAATCCCGGCTAGCGTAGAAACACTTATTTCTTTCCGTGCAAATAACCGGGTTTCCTTTTCTGCATAACGTCCCGGGTTACGCCTGTACATCTCTCACCTGCCCTCGGTCTGCTGACAGACGAATTGGATAAATGACTTTGCCACAGGGGAAAGGTAATGTTTTTTCAGGGTAGCGAGATACACCGACCGCTCGTACACCGGATGGCTGATCTCGAGTGTCTTTAGGTTCAGTGACTTTAAGATTGGGATATCCGGCATGACCGCGATCCCGAATCCCTGTGCGACCAGACCTGCCATACTGGAGTCCTCCTCCATCTCAAAGGCAACCTTCGGGAACTGATTGATCTCCTCAAACATCTGGTCAATGACCGGACGCAACCCGCTTCCTTTTTCAAAATAAATCTGTGGGTACGCAATTGTGTCCCGGAGATCTACGCTGCCATGGATAGCAAGCGGATGGTCTTTCGGCACTGCCACCACAAGCTTCTGATTTCCAATTTTCCGAAATTCGATATCTGGTTCTCCCTCCTGATAGGAAGAAAACACGATGTCATATTTATCTTCTTTTAATCCCGCTAAAATATCTCCGGTCGTTCCCACCGTAAAATGAAAGTCGATATGATAATCCGGGTAAGCATCCAGAAAGTTCCGCACCATTTTTGGTGTGAAATTGCTTCCCATTGTATAAATATAGGCAAGATGGATGATACCCTCTTTGCTTCCGTTCAGTTCCCTGGTTCTCTGTACCCCCTCCTCGAGCACTTTTAAAGATTCCTCCACATAAGGAAGAAACAACTTTCCATAACGTGTGAGCACAATATTTCTTCCCTTTTTTTCAAAAAGCCTTGTGCCAAGTTCTTCTTCCAGCTGCGCGATCGCGTGGCTTAAAGACGGCTGCGTAATGGAGAGCATCTGTGCGGCTCTCGTGTAATGTTCTTCCTGTGCTAATATCTTAAAATACTGAAGCTGATTTAAATTCATTGTATGCCTCCATTATTACCACTTTTCTATTTTACCGGATCAACTGCATCTGCTCGATGACCCAGCTTTCCTCTTCCATATGATATTCACTGCCACAATAAGGACATTTTTTCTGCCGTACCGCGTCAAAGCTGCCGCCACAACCCGGACAGGAAACGGATGTGATGGAAAATCCAGGTGCTTCCTGTTTTTCCACATTTCTGCGAAATATAACATCAATGCAGTCACCGCTCTTTTTCACTTTTCCATGCTCCTCGTAATGGTTTATCCACCAGGTCCGCACCGACATGTGCATAATATTTCCCTCCATGCGGATTCCATTCAGACAGATTCCATTCGTATAAGTCATTTCCAGAATGTCAGAAAAAAGTGGCTCGCGCGCATCTGCACGGTAACAGGCAAGCTCCTCCGGTTTTTCGGCTAATACCGCCATACGCACAAGTGAAACAAGCTGTCCTTCAAATTTGTCAAAAGAAAAATTTTTGTCATAGCGCAGCATTGTGTTTTTGATTTTCCGTTTTGAACTGCCCCATTTTAATATAGGTAAATGCTTCATTCCGTCGTGATCAAAAAGTGTTGCCACCAGACGGATATCCGCAACGATAAATCCAAGAAAACCGCCCACCAGCACTGCCGCAAAGTAACTGGAAAGCAATATGAGGGGCAATGGTTGTCCTCCTCTGACAATATTTGCAATCAACATCACCAGAAATACACCGGACATGGAAAATGTCATCGACTGTCTGAAGATCTGTCCATTTTTTGCGCTGGAATTACTTCTTATAAAGAAAAGATTGATCACTCTTGGAAACAAATCTTTGATCTGAAACACAGTGCCACAGTATGGACACCCCTCCCCTAATTTTGAGACAGAATTCACTGCCCCACAGTTTGGACAGGTCACGCGGATGAACTGGGTCTGCGCCTCATTCGGTGAATGTGCCACGATCTCGTACATCGCCATCTCCGTATCCCGCTCATAAACCGGTCCATTCTCATTTTCAAAAGAAAGTTTTCTGGATACATTCTCATACATCATATCCGTTGTGTACCAGAGAGATTTTCTCGATACCTTGCCTGTTCCGTAGCTGGTTCCTTTGGACGGTACAACACTCTCATGCAATTTCAGTCCCTTTTTGTCCAGACGTTCCTTCTGCAATTTGAGAAAATACGCCGTATCGCCGTCACAGTCCTGCGGCGTGATCCCTTTTTCATACCACAGATTCAATTCCTTTGCAAACCGGTCATACATGCCACGCCCCTTGTCCCACTCCGGAACAAACTCCTCAAACGCTTTATTGTCTTTCCAATACTTCACAATCCATTTCACACCGACCGCACAGAGCACCACCCCGACTGCCAAAAGTCCAAGTTTCAACACAGATGCAATCTCCATTGTCATAAAGGAAGCTGCCAGCACCCCCGCTGCAATAAACGCTGCTCCTTTGAAAAGTTCTCCTCCGTCTGCCTCGCTCGCAGAATCTCTTTTCTGTATACTGATTCCCGAAAAAAATGCCATAACGTTCCCCCTCTTATTTTCACTTCTTATTTTTCCATAATAAATGTACCTCTCAAATTATAAATCAATCTATAGATTTTTTCTATCATTTCCGGGCAAAATAACAATTGGACATTTTTATCATTTCCATATAAGTTGAATGTAACGAGAAGGTCACTTTACCTCTCATTTGTTAAAAAATTAACGTCTGCCCACGTTATTGATTCCTCAGATAATATTTCAAATAAGGAGATTATTTTACGATGAAAACCAAATATCCACATATTTTTGAACCAATGACCATCCGCAGAATGACCGTAAAAAACAGAATCGTCATGACACCTATGGGAACCAACTATGGTGAACAGAATGGTGAAATGAGTTTCCTTCATATTAACTACTATGAGCAGAGAGCCAAAGGTGGTACAGGCCTTTTGATTGTTGAGAACGCAAGCGTGGATTCTCCACAGGGTTCCAACGGAACAACACAGCTTCGCATCGACCTTGACAATTATATTCCAAGACTTTTCAAATTGTGTGAAAGCGTACACAAACATGGAGCCTGTATTGCGATCCAGATCAATCATGCAGGTGCTTCCGCAATGTCTTCCCGTATCGGAATGCAGCCGGTATCCGCATCTGATGTGCCTTCCAAGGCAGGTGGCGAAATCCCAAGACCTCTGGAAAAAGAAGAGATCCTCCACATTGTAAAAAAATACGGTGAAGCAGCAAAACGTGCGCAGATCTGTGGTTTTGACGCAGTGGAGATCCACGCCGGACACTCTTACCTGATCAGTCAGTTCCTCTCGCCTATCACAAATAAGAGAACGGATGAATTTGGCGGTTCCGCTGAAAACCGTGCAAGATTTGCAAAATTAATAATTGAAGAAGTCCGTAAACAGGTTGGTCCATTCTTCCCAATTTTCGTCCGCATCAGTGCCGACGAATTAATGGAAGGCGGTAACACTTTAGAGGATACTTTAGAGTACTTACAGTACTTCGAAAAAGAAGTTGATGTATTTGACGTTTCCTGTGGTTTAAATGGTTCTATCCAGTACCAGATCGACGCTAACTACTTACCAGATGGATGGCGTTCTTACATGGCAAAAGCTGTAAAAGAAAAATACGGTAAACCATGTATGACAGTTGGTAACATCCGTGATCCAAAAGTTGCAGAAGATATCCTTGCAAGAGGTGATGCAGACCTTATCGGAATGGGACGTGGACTGATCGCTGATCCTGAATGGGTAAACAAAGTAGAATTTGGCAATGAGTGCGACATCCGTAAATGCATCTCATGTAACATCGGCTGTGCAGGACACCGAATCGGTTTAAACCAGCCAATCCGCTGTACGGTAAATCCAGCCGTCAACACCGGTGAAGATTACATGAAACAAAAAGTGAACAAACCTTGCAACGTGGTTGTCATCGGTGGCGGCACTGCCGGTCTTGAAGCAGCCTGTACCGCAGCAGAAGTGGGATGCACCACTTTCCTGATTGAGAAAAAAGCAGAACTCGGCGGACTTGCTTCCGTAATCTCCAGGATTCCAGACAAAAAACGTCTTGCAGACTTCCCGAACTACATGATCCACCGTGCAAGAAAACTTCACAACTTATTTATTTTTACAAATACAGGTGCAACCGCAGAACTCGTTAAGAGCTTAAACCCGGATATCATTGTAAATGCAACCGGTTCTGTTCCAACACTTCCTCCGATCACAGGTCTACATGATCTTGTTGACAAAGATGGCACAAATGTTGCAACTGTATTAAAGATGATCGAGCGCCTGAATGAGTATCCAAAAGACATGTCCGGTAAAAAAGTTTCCATCATCGGCGGTGGTGCTGTAGGACTTGACGTTATGGAATTCTTCACCGAGAGAGGTGCAGAAGTTTCTATGGTTGAGATGCTTCCAATGATCGGTAATGGTCTTGATCCTGTCACAAAATGTGATACAAACGCCAAAATGGCAAAATACCATGTAAAACAGATGACAAACACTGCTTTACAGGAAGTAAAAAATGATCGTTTCATCGTGAAAAATCCAGAAGGTGAGATTGAGGAAGTTCCATTTGATTATGGTTTCATCTGCCTTGGCATGAGAGCTAACACTCCTGTTTTAAGTGAAATCGAGGAAGCTTTCAGCGATACAAACGTAGAGATTGTTAATATCGGCGACAGCAAACGTGCCCGCAGAATCATTGAGGGTACAGAAGAAGGCAGAAATATCTTAAACGTACTTGCCCGTCACGATTACTTATAAGATAAACAGCTATTATCTTTTTATAAACTTCTCCTTATAAATATAATGTGTCTCCCCGGGAGACACACTGCCTGCCATCCCCCTTTCCGGCAGGCAGGATGAAGTGCCGCAGGGCACATACAAAAAGGGCGTGTGAAAAAACGAGAGTTTTTTCATTCGTCC